>Ga0116142_10002556_pt1 | contig 19438 bp, 19 predicted proteins | sample AD_UKC033_MetaG_FD_89785 | JGI IMG/M metagenome (GOLD analysis project Ga0116142, IMG submission 89785) | Active sludge microbial communities of municipal wastewater-treating anaerobic digesters from USA - AD_UKC033_MetaG | ecosystem: Engineered > Bioreactor > Anaerobic > Digestate | place: USA... | reverse complement strand
GGGGACAGGACTGGATGCCGAGGCGATCGAGTTTGGGATTTTTTCGGATCAGGTCAATGCCATTCGCGGTGTGTTTTCGGGGAGACATCTGCAAGTATTTACAAGTGGTGCGGAATGGATGGTCACGGGTGATCCGCTCACTCCGTCTACCGTCCAGATTAAACGCCAGACGCGGGTCGGGTCGCGGGTTGATCGCTATATTGCGCCTTTGGATGTTGACGGGGCAACGTTGTTTGTGGCGCGTAACGGTCAGGAGCTTCGCGAGTTTGTTTATACAGATGTCGAGCAAGCTTATCAGTCAACCGATCTGGCACTCTTGTCGAAACATATTATTACCACGCCTGCTGATCAGGATTTTGATCAAAAGCGGCGCTTGTTGTTTCTGGTTCGTGAGGACGGGAAATTTGCAACGCTCACGGTGTTCCGAGCCGAGGAGGTGGCGGCATGGACTCTCCATGAGACGGCGGGCTCGATGCTCTCCGTCTGTGTTGCGGGTGATGTCGTCTATTTTCTAATCAACCGTGACGGGGCTTACCTGATTGAGCAGATCGATGACGATCTTCATCTTGATTCTGCGTTAGCCGGAGAGAGCGGGACGCCTGCCAATGAGTGGAGTGGGCTTGGACATCTGGAAGGGAAAACCGTATCTGTCGTGGCCGATGGTCGTGTGCAGGCCGCTGAAATCGTAAGCAGTGGAGTGGTGACGCTTGATGGTGCGTATAGCACTGTCCAGATCGGGTTGCCTTATACCCATTTGATCGAGCCTTTGCCTCCTGCCAATACGACAGATATCGGAGCCGCGCGGGCGGTCCGTCTGGTCGAGGCCACGTTCCGTCTTAAAGAGACGGCGGCGTTACAACTCAATGTCGGGCGCGGGTTAAAAGATGTTTCGCTTCGTCAGTTGGGTGATGATGAAATTCTCGATGCGCCCGCGCCGCTTGTGTCGGGCGATATCCGCGTTCAGGCCTATGGATGGTCTTATGATACCAGCAAGCCTCTGTGGGTGATTGAACAGAGTTTGCCGTTACCGTTTGCACTGTTGTCGGTGCAAATGAGTGTGATGGCTAATAGTTAGAAATTTCAAAAGGAGACGAATATGGGGACATTAACTTCGGTTTTGACGCCGATTTTGAGTATTGGCAGTGCCTTAAGCGGTGCGCAGCGCGTGTCACAAGACAATCGCGAGAATGATTTGAGGCTTCGGCAATATGAGCAGAATGCGGCGCTTCATAAAAAGCAGAATTTGTTTGATTTGCAAAATGCCGAAACCGAACGGAGAACTAAATTAAAAAAACTGATCTCGGCACAACGCGCCCAGTTTGGCAGCGGTGGCATTCGCTCTGGCGCAGGTTCAAGTGAGGCTGTTCTGGAAGGACTGTTTTCGGATTCGGACATTGAACGTCAACAAGGCGAAGGTGATGTGGCGCTGGCCAACCAAAAAATCAATCAAGGGATTACGCAGCAGCGTCAACTCAATCTTTTGCAAAAAGAGCAGTTGCGCCAGAAAACCATTTTGAACACCCTGCTTAGCTAATCCGCTTTTAAAAGGAATAAATTTATGACCGAGCATATTAGAATGCCCGATGTGGTGCCGCTTGTGCGCTATCTGGCGAATGGCACGCAGAGCGTCTTTGAATATCCGTTTCCGATCTTTGCAAGTGAAGATCTGAAGGTTTTGTTTGATGGGGCGGAACAAATATCAGGATTTACGATTGATGGAGCCGGTGCAACTGCCGGCGGAACTGTAACGTTCGATGTTGCTCCTATTTCGGATGTTGTCGTGACGTTGGAACGGCGGATGGCGTTTGAACGGCTCACCGATTTTGTCGAAGGTGGCAATTTTGCGGCTGCGGCCATTAATGCCGAGCTTGATTTTCTGGTGGCGGGTCTTCAACAGGTTTCGCGTGACCAGATTCCGATGTTACGTTTCGATGAGGGGGAAGCGCCTTCGGTGACGTCTTTGCCTGCGCGGGATGTGCGGGCGGGGAAGGCACTCGGGTTTGACGGCAATGGCGACCCTGTGGCGGTGTCTTTAGCGGGCAGTATGGCTGCTCCTGATTTCACGGCTGTGGGGAATGGTGCGGTGACGCGCACTAACCATGACAAATTTTCCGATTTTGTATCGGTCAAGGATTTCGGCGCTGTGGGTGACGGTCTGACCGATGATACTTTGGCCTTTCAGCAGGCTTTGGCGGCGCACGATCATGTCTTTGTACCCAGTGGTGTTTACATTGTTACAGGGACGATTGCAGTCGGCGATGGGCAATCCTTGGCGGGGGCTGGTGATTCGTCAGAAATCAAAACATCGTCTTCGATTGTACTTGTTCACCTGACCGGTTCTTATGCGCGCTTGGCGACTCTGAAATTGTTCGGCGGGGATGTCGGGATCAAGCTTTCGGGGCTGTCTGGGCCGTGCGTTCAGAATGCGGTGGTGGACGTGTCAACATGGCAGGCACAGACGGGAATTTTGCTTGATGGCGGGTCTGATACAGGCAAGCCCTGTTACTGGAACAATTTTGTGCGGGTGTTGGTGGCTCAACCGTTTGTGAATGGCATTCACTTGAAACGAAGCGGAGCAGGGGATACGCCCAATGCCAACCGCTTTATGCAATGCCGTGTTTATTCTCTGGGGGCTACGACTTCGGGAAGCGGGATTTACATCGAAGAAGGGTCGTTCAACAACAGCTTTACCGATACGGAAGTCAATGTGAACGGAACGGCGCAGGCTTGTGTCAGATGTGGTGCTGGATCAAATAAGACGATTTTTGTGAATCTGTATTGTGAATCATCTAATTCAGTTCCAAATGTAAAACTTGATGCTGGATCAATCGAGACGGCTATTTACAATCTCTTGTCGGCTAGTGATGGTGCAGCGATTTGGGATTTGTCGGGTGGGCAGTATACGGCGTTCAATGCGGGGTATCCTTATAAAAACCGTTTGCAGAAAACGACTTGTACCGACCTAACGTCAACTTTGCAGCGCTATGATACTGAGTATATCGACGCAAGCGGGACGGTGACACTTGATTTATCGCACTCTATCCATCTGGTGTCGTCTTATGGTGGCGCGTTGACGGTGCAGTTGCCCAATGCCGCCGATGCGGCGGCGGCGATGATGATGGTCAAGAAAATCGACACATCAAAAAACATTATCACCGTAACGGAATCAGGCGGAACAGGGCCGGATGATCGTTCCTATTATCTGGGCGGAGAAAACGATTTCGTGATGATGATGTCGAACGGGGCGGAATGGTTTGTGATTTCAACCAACCGTTCGGCGGGGAATACACGCTATTACGACGGGTCGGGGACATATGATATCGACATGGCGGTGGATGTGTATTTGTTGTCTTCCTATGGCGGGGTTTTGACGGCGAGGTTGCCGCCAGCCAATGCACCGGAAGCGATCGGGCGGATGGTCACAATCAAGAAAACTGACGTATCGGCCAATCCTGTCATGGTTTCCGAGTTGGGTGGTTCGGGTCCGGACCAGTATACCCAATCGTTGACCTCACAATTTCAGTCGATCACGGTCGTGTCCGATGGCGGGCATTGGTATATTGTCAGCCGCTTTTCTTAGATTTTTGGTTTTTTTCCGACTCAAAACTCGTTGAAAAGATGAACAGGGGAATGTTTTGAAATCTATTACAATTGAAGAGACCACGCGGGCGCAGGTGGCGGAATTCCTGCCGCGCGCTATATCCAAGGCTTTGCAGTCTTACCACGAATTTATGGAAGGGACCGCGTTTGGTGAGGAAGCTAAAGAGTTTTCCGATGCGCATAAGGCGGCGAAAGTCGCCATTTCGCATATCGAGCTTTTGATCAAGCTTGCGAAATGGGCTGACCTGCCGGATGCGGCGATTGAAAGCAAAGGGGAGTTGGATGAATTCTCGAATCTTATGAATCGCGCTGAAGGTGATGTCAAAGATTATTACGCCCACAGGGTTGAAGGTGATGACGAATAAAAATGGTTTCAAGAGACTGTGGATTTCCGCTTTTCGTGGCGCTGTGGAACAGGGTACAAGGCCTGTCGACCCCGGCGGTGCATTTCGTGATCGCGGCGTTTTTAGAGACGAGTTGGGAGCGCGGGGACAGGCGGCTGTTGCTGATGGCATTCCGTGCGTGCGGGAAATCGACACTTGTTGGTCTGTTTTGCGTTTGGCTTTTGTTAAAGTCACCTGACGTTCGGATACTGGTTTTATCTGCCGATCTGCCGCTGGCCAAAAAGATGGTGCGAAATGCCAAGCGGATACTGGAAAAGCATCCACTCACACGGCATTTGAAACCTGCAGCGCTTGATCAGTGGGCAAGTGACCGGTTTACGGTGAACCGCGAGACAGAACTTCGCGACCCGTCGATGCTGGCCAAGGGGATTATGAGCAACCTGACGGGGACACGTGCTGATGTGGTGATCTGTGATGATGTCGAGGTGCCTAAAACTAGCGATACGTCCGGGAAACGCGCATTTCTGCGCGAGAGGTTGTTGGAACTGGATTATATTCTGACACCCGATGGAACGCAGTTATATGTCGGGACGCCGCATTGTTTCCACTCGATTTATGCGGAGAAACCTTTGGGCGAATATGGGGAGGCCCAGATTTTTCTCGAAGGTTTTTTGCGGATGGTGTTGCCTGTTTTAAACGCGCGGGGTGAGAGTGTGTGGCCCGAACGGTTTCCATTGGAGAAAATCCGTGCGATTGAAAAACGCACGGGTCCTGCGCATTTCAAAAGCCAGATGATGTGCGAGATTTTCAATATTGCGGACGGGTATTTTTCGGCTGACCAGCTTGGGATTTATCAAAAGATTATTGATTATCGCGAGGCGAACGGGCGGCCTGTGCTTGAAATTGGCGGGCGGAAGATGGTGTCTGTTTCGGCGTGGTGGGACCCGTCTTTCGGTAAAGACGGTGGTGACCGCAGTATATTGGCGATTGTCTATACTGATGAGGACGGGGAATATTTCCTTCATCATCTGGAGCAAATCAAAACCGATGCGAAGAGTAAGGACGATGAAGCTACGCAGCAATGTAAACAAGTGGCAGAGTTGGCAGCGCGGTTTTATTTGCCGTCTATAGCTCTTGAAACCAACGGGATTGGCAAGTTTCTGCCAGGAATTTTGCGTCGGGAGCTGGCGGCGATGAGATTGACTTGCGCGGTGTGTGAGATCACGTCGAACAAGCCTAAGGCTGTGCGTATTCTGGAATCTCTGGATGCGGTGATGGCGGCACGGGCGCTCCATATTCACGGATCGGTTCTCAGGACGCCGTTTTTATCCGAGCTTGAGGATTGGCGGCCCACGGGCAATCGGGGACATGACGATTGTCTGGATGCGGTGGCAGGAGCGATTTCGTTAGAGCCGGTGCGGATCAAACGTGTGATGACGGGTAGAGGAGCTGCATCATGGCGCGGGGTGCAGCCGCATACGGCGCAAAGTGAGTTTGAGGTTTAGGAAACAATAAAATGACTGATTTTTTGGATGCGTTCGGGTGGTGGATTGCGGTGATCGAATTGCCTGTGTTGTCGGCCTTGTTCTGGATGATCCAGCATTTAAGAGACGATCTTGCCAACCACAGGCTGGAGGTCGCAAAGAATTATGCGCAGGTGCAGGATTTGCGGTTGCTGGAAAACCGTATCACGTCGCATTTGCTGCGGATCGAAGCCAAGCTCGATGTTACGGCGCTTAAAGCCGAGAAAAATTCCCAATAGAAAGGATTAATCATGGATAAACCGAAATTGACACCGGTGCCCAAAGAGGCAGCGGACGAGAACGCACGTGAATTTTATAAGGAAATGGAAGTTGATATTCTGGCGCGGACCATTTGGGGCGAGGCCCGCGGTGAAGGGAAGACAGGGATGGAGGCCGTGGCGATGGTTATTCTCAACCGTGCGACAGTAGCGCAGGCGCGCGGCGGGTACTGGTGGGGGAATTCTGTAATCGAGGTTTGTCAAAAACCTTATCAGTTTTCCTGTTGGAACAAGGAAGATCCGAATTACCGGAAGCTGATTTCAGTGAATGACAGTGATGTTTATTTTGCAACGGCACAGCGTGTGGCTCGGCGGGCCTTGCTTGGGTTTCTAAAGGATTCGACTTACGGGGCAACGCATTATCATGCGCGTCATGCCTCGCCGTCATGGACCAAGGGGCAGCGTCCGTGTGCGGTGATTGGTCGTCACATTTTCTATCATCTGGCGGAGGGATAGCACATGGCGTTGCCTGTTTTGGCGCAAATCGGCATTCCGGTTCTGGTTAAGGGGCTGGCGGAGGGGTTGGCGCAGCTTAAATCCCCCGTGGCGCAAGGGGCTTCAGCTGCTCTTGCGGAGTTGGGGGATGCGTTTGGCAATGGTCTGGTGTCTCCAGAACAGATGGCCGAACTCAACCGCCATCTTGAAAAAGTTCAGGAGATTGAAGCGTCCGAGCGACAAAATTCGATCCAGCAGATCAATGAAAGTCTCAGGGCCGAAGTTGCGTCGAGTGACCCTTATGTGCGACGGATGCGGCCGACCTTCGGTTATATCATCGCGACAACGTGGGGTGCGCAGATGTTTGCCTTAGCCTATATCATTGTGTTTGAAACGTCGCAGGCGGCGCTTGTGATTGATGCGATGGAAAAGCTTGGCACGATCTGGGCGGTCGGTTTGTCGGTCCTCGGGATTTATGTGTACAAACGTAGTGAGGAAAAGAAGTTGTCGTCGCCTGTACTTCAAGCCAAGGAGGAAATTGTTGCTCCTGCCGCACCTCCGGTTAAACAACCAAAATATAATGAATAGAGATACTTAACCTTGCTTCGTAGAAAACAGGCTTTATATATGGTAGAATGAAAGAAAAATATAAAAACCATGCGTGTCTGAGTTCATGATGTCAGGGAGGCGTGAGATGGGTACCAAATATCTGGCTGGGCTTAAGGCCAAAGCTGACGATTCTGGCGAGTTTCATCATATGGGGCATGCGCCGCATCCGGTGATCGGCATGACGCGCGAGTTTTTCCGGATGGAGGCATCCGGCGGGATTGTGCTGGTCATTGCGGCGGTTCTGGCGATGATTGTTGCTAATTCTCCTTTGTATTCCCTTTACGATTTTGTCCTTAACGATGTGAATTTTACCATCGGGTTTGTCGGGCCTGAAAATGGCGGGCCGTTCCTTGATAAATCGGTTTTGCACTGGATCAATGACGGGCTGATGGCCATTTTCTTTTTTCTGGTCGGGCTTGAGATTAAGCGAGAAGCTTTGCGCGGAGAGTTGTCATCGCGGGATAAGGCGTTGCTTCCGGTTGTTATGGCGATTGGGGGGGCGACGCTTCCGGCATTTATTTATTACATGATTAATAAAGATGGAGGAATTGTCTCCGGCTGGGCTGTTCCGTCGGCGACAGACATTGCCTTTTCTCTGGGAATATTGGCTTTGCTGGGGTCGCGAGCGCCATTGCCGCTTAAAATTATGCTGACAGCCATTGCGATTGCCGATGATTTGATGGCGGTGTTGATTATTGCCATTTTTTATTCGGGCGAGATGGCTATAACGCCATTGATCGTTTCCGGCCTTGCGGTTCTGGGGTTGATCGTTTTGAATCAGCAACGAATCGTGCGGACCGCACCTTATATCCTGATCGGGTTTGTATTGTGGGTTGCCCTTTTAAAATCGGGGTTGCATCCGACGATTGGCGGGGTGCTGACGGCTTTGGCCATTCCGCTGACGTGTCCGAAACGTCCGTGGTTGACTCCGATTGAAACTCTGGAACATGCGCTTCACCCGTGGGTGGCGTTCCTGATTTTGCCGCTTTTTGCTTTTGCCAATGCGGGGATTTCTTTCGAGGGGATGAGTTTTGGCAGTTTGTTCGAGCCTGTGACGCTCGGGATTATTGCGGGGTTGTTTATTGGCAAGCAGCTCGGTGTTTTTCTGCCGTTTCTGCTGGCGGTTAAGATTGGATGTTGTCATATACCCAAGAATACCAACTGGATGCAGGTATACGGGATGGCTGTTTTGTGCGGGGTCGGGTTTACGATGTCGCTGTTTATCGGCGAGTTGGCTTTTGCCGATCATGATACCCAGACCGCGGTGAGGCTCGGGGTTATGGCGGGGTCGCTTCTGTCCGCCGTAGTCGGCTATCTGGTGATCTTTTGGGCCGCACCAAGGCGCGGGGTCTGAAACTTTGCGATAAAAGTCGTTGCAATTCTTTCTTATTCGTGGTCTGCTTGCAGCATGGTATTGACGTTTGCACCCATTATGACGATTAAAGCCGCTTGTATCCAAGCGGCTGCGGGTGTATGCGCGGCTGCCGCAGCAGCGGCGGGTCTGCCCGCATAAATTTTCGACTTTCCCCCTTATTTTTCACTAAATATCAACCCCAAACCCCGATAATCAGGGTGTGAGCATGTATACCGATCCTTCCCACCTACAGGCAGGCCTTATTTTGAATTCTCCGTTTTCCAGTGAACCTTCTCCGTTCTTCAATGAAATCATGGACAGTTTTCCGCTGGCCAAAAAAGTTTACCGCAACCATTTCAAAACGATGGGGGTCAACCGTGCGGCTGACTTGCTCCGTCACGGTAAATCGAAAGAAGGCTGCATTTCTCTTGCCCAAGGAGAGGGCACGATTGCCACACCGGAATTTATCTGCCGTGCCGTGACCAAAGCTCTTGAGGACGGGAAAACATTCTATGGAATGGGGAACGGGTTGCCGGAGCTTCGTCAGGAAATCTCAACCTATTATTCGCGTGTTTACAACGTTACAATTCCCACCAACCGCATTGCCGTGACCAGTTCGGGGACCAATGCCGTTCATTATGCTCTTCTTTCCATTCTGGAAGAGGGGGATGAGGTTCTGGCTGTGACACCGATCTGGAAAAACCTGATCGGGATTACCGAGCTGGCTGGCGGGGTGATCCGCGAGTTTCCAATGGTACAACAAGACGGGGAATGGACGCTTGATCTGGACCGGATGTTTGCCGCTTGTACGCCTTCGACCAAGGCTATGCTGATTGTGACACCCAACAATCCGACGGGGTGGACAATGTCGTCGGTCGATATCCGGCGTGTCATGGAGTTTTGCCGTGAGCGCGGAATCTGGGTGATTGCTGATGAAGTGTACGGGCGGTGCCTGCATCAGGGAGATCGTGCGCCGAGTTTTCTGGATCATGCGGAAGAGTCGGATCGGCTTTATGTCGTCAACAGTTTCTCGAAGACGTGGGCGATGACCGGATGGCGGCTCGGGTGGCTGGTCGGACCAGCCGATGCGGAAGAGAAAATACGCGACATTATTCTTTACGAGACGATGGGGACGCCGACTTTTACCCAGTACGGGGCGATTGAAGCTTTGCGTCACGGGGAAGATTTTCTCGGTTCGCAGAAGGATTTGTGGGTCCAAAATCTTGACATCATTATGGACCGTTTGCCCCGTATGAAGGGCGTTACAATGGTCAAGCCGACGGCGGCTTTTTATGCCTTTTTTCAGATCGAAGGGTGCGATTCCTATGAATTGGCCCGCGAGCTGATCGACGAGGCCGGCGTGTCCTTGTGCCCCGGGGCAGCGTTTGGCAAGGGATTTGGCGATCATTTGCGGCTGTGCTTTGCCGTTTCGCCTGAAATTTTGACCGAAGCCCTTGATCGTCTGGAAAATCACTTGAAAAAACTGTAGAGGTATGTTTACTATATATGACAAATAGAAAGAGGGAAAAGTGGCCAATATTCTTGTGACGCAGTTTACCCGTTCGCTTGGGTTAATGTCTCCGGTTGTTTTCTCAGATGTTCCTGCGGCGGTTGATTATATCGTCAAGCACGCGCGGCGAAACGCCGAGATCAACGAGGAAAACAAGGCGCGTCCCATCGGTCAGAAGCATGGACAAACCGGAATCGAGCTTTTTGCCACATCCGCAGAGCCTGGCAAATATAAAGATTCTTTGGGACTTGATCGTAAAAAAATTGATCCGGCTGTTCATCGGAAAATTTCCGAAGGCGTCCGTGCGGCGTTGGCGCTTTAAGTTTCTTTTTCCAGTGTTATAAAACTGTAAGACCAGTTTTCATCCGATGAGCTGGTCTTTTCCATTTCCTGCCAATCCGCTTTGTTCCATGCAGGGAACCATGCATCGGCACCTTCAATGATGGCGTGGACTTGTGTCAGATATATCCGTTCGACAAGTGGTGCGGCCTGTTCGTAAATGCTGGCGCCGCCAATAATCATGATCTCCTGATCGGGATTGTCGCTGCGCGCTTTTTCAATGGCGTCGTCCAGCGAGGTGCAGGGAATGATATCGTCGCGGTCCAGCGGATTGCGGCTTATAATATAATTCGGGCGGTTCGGCAGAGGTTTGCCAATGCGCGAAAGGATCGAGTCAAACGTCTTCCGCCCCATAATAACCGGTTTGCCGGTGGTCAGCGCTTTGAAATGTTTCAAATCTTCGGAGATATGCCACGGCAGGTCGTTGCCGCGCCCAATGGCGCGGTTTTCATCCATGGCGACAATGAGAGAGAGTTTTCCTGTCATGAGAGCAAGCTAGCCTTTCGCATCCTTTCCGTCTAGCGTTTTTGGCAGAGTTTTCGGGGGGTGGGGGTTGTTTTTGAAGGATGAGGTTTTATAGTAGTCCCATGACCCGTATTATTCCATTATTCCTCTTTTTGTTCTTTGTTGTTTTTGTCCCCATGTCCGTGATGGCGCAGAACGGGAGTGAGGCCGTCAACAAGGAAGATGTCCGGAAGCTGGTCGATACGCTGGAAAACGACCAGTCGCGCTCTGATCTCGTGAATAATCTCAAATTGTTGCTTGAAGAGCAAAAGAAGCAGGAGGAGCCTATGGCTCCGTTGACCGAGGCGATTGGAATGCGATCCGGCGTCGAGAAGGCGGTCGCCGAATATGAAGCTTTTCTCGACAAAAACAAATTGTCATCATCTCTGGTTCATCAGAGCGTCGGGACCTTTGTTGTTTTGCTGGTTGCGTCCGGTTTCTGGTTTGGAGTGCGGAAGTTATCGCGCAAGATTTTGCGTGTGATTGAACGCATGTCGCAAAGATTTGGTATTACCCTGTCACGTTTTGGAACCTATACCACTATTTTGCAAACGATCCTGAAAGTTATAATTTTGGCGTTGAGCGTTTACACACTTGGCAAAATCTGGTCAGCGTCGTCGATTGATGCGTTTTTTGAAAGCGACCAGATGCGGGCGTTTCTGGGGACTTCTTTTACCGTTCTCTTTGTGGCGTTTTTTGCGGCTGTGATCTGGGAAGGGGTTGGCGTTTATCTGTCCTATATCCTGAAACAAGCGGACGTGCATAACGAAACGCGGGTCAAGACGTTGTTGCCGATTGTCAAAAACGTCGTTCTTGGCGTTTTCGCGGTGTTGTTCGGGTTGGTGCTGTTGTCCGAGGTCGGAGTCAATGTTACGCCGCTTTTGGCTGGTGCCGGTGTGATCGGTGTGGCCATCGGTTTTGGTGCGCAATCAATGGTCAAAGACTTTCTGACCGGATTTACGATTATTCTCGAGGATATTGTACGGGTCGGGGATGTTGTGAATTTGGGCGGCCATGCGGGGTTGGTTGAAAAAATTACTTTGCGTAAGGTACAACTCCGTGATGTTGCGGGGATTGTCTATACAATTCCGTTCAGTGAAATCACAACGATTCAGAATCTGACCAAGGATTACAGTTTCTATGTCTTTGATATCGGCGTGACCTATAATGTCGATACGGACCGCGTCATCGAAGTTTTACGCGGCGTGGATGAAGAATTGCGCGGCGATGGCGAATATGGCCCGCTCATTCTCGAGCCGCTTGAGGTTATGGGGGTCGATCAATTTGCCGATAGTGCGGTTATTATCAAGGCGCGGATCAAAACTATGCCTATCCAGCAATGGAAGGTGGGGCGCGAATTCAACCGCCGCATGAAACATGCGTTTGATGTCAATGGAATCGAGATTCCGTTCCCGCAGCGTGTTGTTACCGTTCTTCAAAAAGAATCGATGACTGCCTGATTTATTCCACCGTTACGGATTTGGCGAGGTTGCGCGGTTGGTCCACATCCGTGCCTTTGGCGACGGCTGCATGGTAGGCCAGCAATTGAACCGGAAGCGCGTAGAGGATGGGCGCAACGAATGGGTGCATATCCGTGATGGTCACGATCCAATCGCAAGTGTCTTTCAATTGCTTTGCGCCGCTTGCGTCGGTAATCAAAAGGACTTTGCCGCCGCGGGCAACGGTTTCTTGAATATTGCTTGCGGTTTTTTCAAACATTCTATCATGCGGAGCCAGAACAACGACGGGCACGTTGTCGTCAATCAGGGCAATAGGCCCGTGTTTCATCTCTCCAGCCGCGTAGCCTTCGGCGTGAATGTATGAAATTTCCTTGAGCTTTAACGCACCTTCTAACGCCAGCGGATAAAGCGCGCCACGGCCGAGATAGAGAACATCGGTGGCTGAGGCGATGGATCCTGCAATTTCTTTAATTTCGTTGTCGTGGCTGAGGATCGAGGCTGCCAGTTTTGGCATGGCGCGGAGTTCATAGGCGTGCGCGGCTTCTTCGGCTTGTGTGATTACGCCCTTGGCGGAGGCAAGTGATAAAGCGAGGCAGGCCAAGGTTGTGAGTTGTGTCGTAAAGGCTTTGGTCGATGCCACGCCGATTTCCGGGCCTGCGAGTGTGTGAAGGCATAAATGCGATTCGCGCTCGATGGTGCTTTCAATCGTGTTGACGATAGAGAGGCACATCTGGCGTTCGCGTTTGCAATATCTCAGGGCTTCGAGCGTGTCGAGCGTTTCGCCTGATTGCGAGACGAAAATCGAAAGACCGTCATTCGGGAGAGGGGCTTCGCGGTAACGAAATTCGGATGCTACGTCCACTTCACACGGTGTACGGGCCACGGTTTCAAACCAGTATTTCGCAACCATGCAGGCGTAATAGGCGGTGCCGCAGGCAATCAAGGTGATGCGCGGGGCACGAAGCATGGCTTCCAGAATTTCACCCGGGATGGCGATACGGCCTGTTGCCGGATTCACAAAGCTATTCAAGGTGTCTGCGATGACAGAAGGTTGTTCGTAGATTTCTTTCAGCATGAAATGGCGGTATTCGCCCTTGCCCGTTGTCGTGCCTGATTGTGCGGTGATGCGGACGGGACGGTCAACGGATCTGCGTTTGGCGTCCATGATGCGGACATTATCGTTGGTCACAACCAGACGGTCCCCGTCTTCGAGGAAGCAGATTTTGCGCGTGAAGGGGGAGAGGGCGTAGGAGTCGGAGGCGATAAACATTTCGCCTTCGCCGTATCCTACTGCCAATGGTGTGCCTTGGCGTGCGCCGATCAGGGTATTTTCAACACCTGCAAACATCAAGACAACAGAGTAGGCACCGCGCAAACGGTCTAAGGTTTTATGGGCGGCGTTTTCGGGCGTTTCACCTTGCACCATATAATGATCGACCAGATGGGCGATGACTTCGGTGTCGGTTTCGGTTTCAAACCGGACCTGATGAGCCATCAATTCTTCTTTGAGTTCGGCATAGTTTTCGATGATGCCGTTATGGACGACTGCAACGCGTTTTGTGGCGTGCGGGTGGGCGTTGTTTTCCGTAGGTTCGCCATGCGTGGCCCAGCGCGTATGGCCAATACCAATTGTGCCGCTCAGCGGATGTTGTTTCAGGCGTTCTTCGAGATTGACGAGTTTGCCTTCGGCGCGTTGGCGCACAATCTGGCCGTTTTCCAGTGTTGCGACACCGGCTGAATCATAGCCGCGATATTCAAGACGTTTCAGCCCTTCGACAAGGTTAGGGACGATGTTCTTGGTCGATACGATTCCGATGATTCCACACATAATTTACTCTTTCTTCATTCTGCCTTTGGCTTTGCCTTTTAAATTCGTTTGTTTGCCGCGGGCGACAACCAGATCGTCGGCGTCAACGTTCTGGGTGAGTGTACTGCCCGCTGCGATATAGGCACCGTCACCAATTTCGATCGGAGCGATGAGCGATGCATTCGATCCCACCATTACATGGTCGCCAATAATTGTTTTTGATTTGGTTTTGCCGTCATAATTCACGGTGATCGCGCCGCAGCCGAAATTCGAGTGTGCGCCCAGTTCGGCGTCGCCGATATAACCCAGATGGTTGGCTTTGGCGCCTTTTTTGATGTACGAATTTTTAACCTCGACGAAATTGCCGATGCGTGTTTTTTCATCAATGATGGTGTCGGGGCGGATGCGGGCGAAGGGGCCGATTTGCGCGCCGGATTTTATTTTGGCGCCTTCGATATGGCAGTAAGCGCGGATCTCGACATTGTCTTCAATATTTACATTCGGGCCGAAGATCACGCCGGGGCCGATCACACTGTCGCGGCCGATTTTGGTGTCGGGCGAGAAATAGACAGTGTTGGGGTCTAGGAGGGTTACGCCTTCGTCCATCAACTCTAGGCGTTTTCTATGTTGCCATGCCATTTCCAGTTCGGCCAGTTGAGAACGGGAGTTGACGCCGCGCAGCTCATAAAAATCGCCGCGGATTACGCCGGTCACAATTTTTTCTTCTGCGAGGATTTTCGGCAGGTCCGTTAGGTAAAATTCACCTTGGGAATTTTTGCTTTTGATTTTGTCGAGATGTTCGGCGAGGTCTTCGCCTTCCATCACCATCAGGCCGCTATTGACCAGACGGACGATTTTTTCGTCGTCATTTGCGTCTTTTTCTTCGACAATGCGGTTTAATGTTCCATCGGGATTTTGAAAGATGCGGCCATAGCCGGTGGGGTCGGGGGCGGCCATCGCCAGAACGGTTGCACCGAATTTTCCTTTGCGGTGGTGAGTAAGCAGACCTTCGAGGGTGCTTTTGCTGACCAGCGGAACGTCGCCATAGAGAATGAGGATTTCTCCTGCGAAATCACCCAATATTGAGAGGGCGGATTTCATGGCGTCGGCGGTGCCTTTTTGCTGTTTTTGAATGGCGGTTTGATGCGGGGCAACTGCGGCCGCGACATCGTCCATCCCTTCGCTGATGACGGTCACGATTTTTTTAGGTTTCAAAGATTCAGCGGTTTTGACGATGTGTGAAATCATCGGCAGTCCCGCAATTTTGTGCAGGACTTTCGGGGTGGCGGATTTCATCCGTGTGCCCTTGCCGGCGGCCAGAATGATGATGGCCAGTTCGGTGGCGGATTTCGAATTTGGGGAGTGGGACATGTCTGTTTTTTCGAGTCGGGCTGTCTTTGTCATTTTATCCATTCTGCCTATGCGGTTTTGTGCCTCAAGTCACCAAATATTGCAAATAGTTGCAAAATATATAATGATATAGTATTATACATAATAATTTATTGGGGATTTTCAGGTAGGAGGGCGTATGTCTGGTCATTTTGTTTTGCGCAGTCTTTTCGGCTCGGGAGCTTCCCCAACGGCAGGCGGCAGAGAGAGTCGTCCTCACAGCAATGTAGCACTATGCGGTCAGTTAGCCCAGAACGTCGCGGATATGCTTGGCAAAAGCAGTATGGGAGACGTGCCGGGGACCGGAGTTGATCAAACGGTTGCGTTGATGCAGCGCTATGATGCTCAGTGCGGCGGATTTAGGCGCTAAGGCCGACTTTGAATATTCAGCCTTTCTTATAGGACGTCAGGTGCAGGAACAATGTGCCGTAGTCCGTTTTGACGCGGACTTTGACGGGAATATAGTTTTGCGCCCCATCCATTTTTCCCAGCCAGATGACCGGCAGAGATCCTTTTTTGCGGCCTTGTTCTTGAATCGAGAGCCAGCCGCGCGGCTTTTTGCGCCATTTGCCCTTATCGGGAATCACTTCGACCTGACAGGAAATCGTTTCTCCTTCGTAGATATTGTATCTGGTCTTTTTAAGTGTTTCGGGGGTCGTCTCCTTGAAAGCCAGCTTAAAGTTGCGGTCGCCGTCAAAAATGAGAGATTCGCCCGAACATTCCGGCTTTTCAGGCAGCATCATCAGTAAATTCAGCGTGGCGGAAAGGATATCGGTTGTATCTTTGGTCAGGTCCGGATCGACTTTATCGGGGGTTTTGTCCTTGACGTTACCGTCCTCGGTTTCTGTGACTTTGTAGGAGAGGAAATGGCCTTTCCCGTCATAGGTGTATTGTTTTTCTTCCGTTTCTTTCTTCCATGTCGAACTGGAAACATGTTCCAGAGGGTAAGGCGTGCCGTTTTCTCCGACATTGCCTTTGGCCGAGAACATACCCGACCATGGGGCTAGAGTGTGCAAAAAGCCATGGGTTGCCGAGTTTAGTTCCGTGTCATAATTCTTTGCATTGGTGGTGATGGTCAGCGAGGCGTCGAGCGCATGAATACCTCCTGCATAAACATCGTAAGTCATCATCTGGGTTTCGTTTTGTGCCGCATTGCACTCGAACGAGAGCAGCAGACTCAACGATAAAAAAAAGATTCCAAGACCCTTCACAATCTCTTGCCTTCGGTTATCATGCTTATAAATATCTATTCAATTTAGTCGGGATTCGCGGTTTCGCAATGTTTTTGTTGATGAAATTATTGATGGGTGCGGTGATGATCGGCATTACGGTTGTTTTGCACGCTTTTGTTTGCGACTGGGTGCTGAAGTTTATCAATCGTCATTCCAGACCATTTTCCGGGACTTTCGGGAGGTTTTGGACAATCGCAACATTAATTACTGCTGTTTTTACCATCGGTGCAGCGATCATGGTTGATATTTGGTTATGGGCGGTCCTGTTTTATGTTCTTGAGGGTGATGTTCTCGGGAATTTCGAGAATGCCCTTTATTTCGCCTCATCGACCTTTACCACCGTTGGTTATGGTGATGTCGTTTTGCCGGAATCGTGGCGTATTCTGTCAGGCTCGACCGCGATCAACGGCATGATTATCTTCGGGTGGTTAACAGCGTTTATTTTTGAAATTATGGCCAAATTGTATGAGGGTGGGCGGGTGCGCGTCCGTGAAATCGAAAAAATTACGGAGGAAACAATCGTATGACCGACTTGAAATCAACTATCGAGTCCGCGTGGGAAAATCGTGCGGACGTCAATGTTTCAACCAAAGGTGAATTGCGGGATGCCGTCGAGACGGCCCTTTCGAAGCTGGATCGCGGGGAGGCGCGGATTGCGTCCAAGGAAAGCGGGTCGTGGGTCGTTCATGACTGGCTGAAGAAGGCGGTTTTGCTGTCGTTTCGCCTGAATCCCAATGTGCGAATTGCTGCGGGTAGCGACAATGTTCAATGGTGGGACAAAGTTCCGCTCAAAACCGCCGGATGGACCGAAGCAAATTTTGCTGCGGCTGGTTTTCGTGCCGTTCCCGGATCAATCGCACGACGCGGGTCGTATATTGCACCGAGTGTCGTGTTGATGCCGTCTTTCGTGAATATCGGCGCTTATGTCGATGAGGGGACGATGGTAGATACGTGGGTTACCATCGGGTCTTGTGCGCAAATCGGCAAGAATTGTCACATTTCCGGCGGGGTCGGGATTGGCGGCGTTCTGGAACCGTTGCAGGCTGGTCCTGTGATTATTGAAGACAATGTCTTTATCGGTGCGCGCTCGGAAGTGGCCGAAGGCGTGGTGGTCGAGGAAGGAGCTGTTTTGAGTATGGGCGTGTTCCTCGGCGCTTCAACTAAAATCGTTGACCGTGCGACAGGCGAAGTGTTCAAAGGCCGCGTTCCAGCTTATTCCGTCGTCGTTCCGGGGACCTTGCCGGGGGATAAGGTCAATCTCGCTTGTGCGGTGATCGTCAAACGCGTTGATGCGCAGACGCGCAGCAAAACCGGAATTAATGAGTTGCTGAGAGACTAATGTGATTGATCCGATTGAGTTGACCCAAGCGCTGGTGCGGTGTCCGAGTGTGACGCCGCTGGATGCGGGTGCGCTTGATGTCGTGGATCACGCGCTGCATTCCCTTGGGTTTACCGTGACGCGGTTGCGGTTTTTCGATGAGGAGTCGGACGCCGTTGACAATCTTTTTGCGCGTCTGGGGATCGAGGGGCCGCATTTGTGTTTTCTCGGCCATACGGATGTCGTGCCGGTGGGGACTGAGGGCGACTGGGTTCACCCGCCTTTTGCGGCGCAAATCGAGGACGGGAAGCTGTATGGACGTGGAACGGCGGATATGAAGTCGGGGGTCGCGGCCTTTATCGCGGCCGTCTCCCGTTTTGTGCAGCAAAATAAAGATTTCAAGGGTTCCATCAGTTTACTGATTACAGGTGACGAGGAAGGGCCATCGGTCAATGGTACGATCAAAGTCATCGAGTGGATGCAGCGTCACTGTCAGATGCCTGATGTTGCACTGGTAGGAGAGCCCAGCAACCCCAAAGAAATGGGGGAAGTCATGCGGATCGGCCGACGCGGGTCGTGGAATGCCCGTTTGGTTGTTGACGGACGCCAGGGGCACTCCGCTTATCCTGAATTGGCCGACAATCCGGTTCCCAAACTGATTGCTTTGCTGCACCGTTTGTTGCAGGAAAAGCTTGATGACGGGAGCGAGTTTTTTCCCCCCAGCCATCTGGTAATTTCCTCGGTCGATGTCGGTAACCCTGCGCCTAACATCATTCCGGCCCATGCTGAGGCATTGATCAATGTGCGGTTCAATGACAAATGGACCAGCAAGACTCTGGATGCGCATTTGCGCCGTCTTCTGGATGAGGTCGGGGTTGTCTATCACCTCAAGGGCTGGTGCAATGCCGAGAGCTTTATTGTGAAGGACGAGGCTTGGCGCAATCTGGTTGTCGAAGCTGTTCAGGAAACTTCCGGTCAGACGCCTGTCTTTAACATGGGGGGCGGGACGTCGGATGCGCGGTATATCGCGCCTTTCTGTCCGGTGGTTGAATATGGCGGGGTCAATGAAACCATCCATCATGTTGATGAATATGTGAAATTGGATGATGTTGAGGAGTTGACCCGTACCTACCAAGTGGTTTTGCGGAAATATTTTTCTGTTCAGAGTGATTGACCGTTCTTACCTTTCTCCCTATGTGTGTTGGGTCCAAAGTTTAAAGGAGTATGTTCCATGAAGCGTTTTTCTTCGTTCCTTTTCTCTCTCTGTGCTGCTTCTCTTGTGCTTTCTCCTCTTCAGGCGAAGGCGGGGCTGTTCGGGGACGGGGATAAAACCCAGCCGCAAGCGGCTCCTTCCGCTCCAGCTCCAGCTTCTCCTCCGGCGGGTGCGCCGCGTAGCTTTGCAGACTTGTCCGAAAAATTGCTTCCGGCGGTGGTCAACATTTCCTCCACCAGCAAAGTGACCCAGCCTTTGCCAGAAATGCCAGAAATGCCGGAATTTCCCGAAGGATCGCCGTTCAACGACTTCTTCAAGGATTTTATGGACCGTCAGGGAGGTGGAATGGGCGGAAATGGCGGCGAGACCGAAGCCTTGCCCACCACATCGCTGGGATCGGGTTTTGTTATTGATGCAGAAAAAGGAATTGTCGTGACCAACAACCATGTGGTCAAGGATGCCGACGAAGTCCGCGTGATTTTGCAAGACGATACGACGCTCGATGCCAAAATCGTCGGTAAAG
>Ga0116142_10002554_pt1 | contig 19449 bp, 16 predicted proteins | sample AD_UKC033_MetaG_FD_89785 | JGI IMG/M metagenome (GOLD analysis project Ga0116142, IMG submission 89785) | Active sludge microbial communities of municipal wastewater-treating anaerobic digesters from USA - AD_UKC033_MetaG | ecosystem: Engineered > Bioreactor > Anaerobic > Digestate | place: USA... | reverse complement strand
CGTCTGTCAGCAACATTTTTTGTCCTGCTGAATTGGTGGACAAGCAACACTTCCGTAGCTACAATAAACACAGCAGTCGCCTTGTTTTGGTTTTAGAACTTGTTTGCATTTTTCACATTCGTAAAAATATTGGCAAGCGTCTGTCGGCATTGTTTCTTCTTTCTTATGTCCGCAGTTGGGGCAAGTTATTGTTGATTGTAATTTGATTTCCATTTTAATTTTCTTTTTTGTCGGTTACAGAATATCCTGTTGAGTTTATTGCTTTTTCGATTTCAGAAATATTTGTTTTTGAGTTGTCAAATTCTATGATTGCATTTCCATTTTCATATGAAGCGTTTGAACTTATTATTCCTGTCAATTTATTTACTTCGTGATTTACGTGTTCTTCGCAACTCGCACAAGTCATTCCGCTAATCGTAAATTTTACTTTTTGAATATTGGATTTGTCCACTACTATGATTTGCTTTTCTTTCTTTGGGTAGAAAATGCTTGAATAGTATGGAAAGGCAAGCATAACGATTGCAAATGCTGTTACAATTCCTAAAAACATTTTTGACTGAATGAATTTTGGTTTTTCTTCTGTCTCACAGTTGCAGTCAATTTGCTTTTTAGGTTTCAACTTTTGATACCAAGCAAAACCAAGAACCAAAATTGTCAAACCGATAAAATACGGTCTGAAAGGTTCGAGCCAAGAAAAAGTAGAAGCAAGTCCGCTTGTTCCTGCAATGAGAGCCAAGACAGGTGTAATGCAACACAATGAAGCTGCAATTGCTGTTAAAAGTCCTGCTCCGATTAGTTTGTTGTCTGTTTTCATAATGTTTCTAATATTTTGTTTTCGTCAAGTATTTTGAAAAACGGTTTCAGCATTTTTTCATACTCTTTTGTCAACGAGTAAAAAATGGTTTGTGCTTCTCGTTCGGTTTCAATAAGTTTTCTGTCTTTGAGTTTTCTCAAGTGTTGTGAAACTGCTGAAATTGTCATACCGAGAATGTCGCTTATATCACAAACACAAAGTCGTTTTTCTTCATAGAGCAGAAATAGAATTTTCAGTCTTACGTTGTTTCCTGCCAATTCAAGTCCGTTCGATAAATAGTCAAACGAGCCGTTGAGTTCTGAAACTCGGTCTTTACAGCGGTTTATTTGTTTAATGTCCGCTTGTTGTCTTATACAAGAATTGTTGTCCATAGCACAAAGGTAGTCAATTTGTTTATTTAAGCAACTGCTTAAATATAAAATGTCAAAAAGAACCCTATTTTGTCTGACGGGTTGTGTCGTCATAGCCTTGCCACTAACATCTTTATTTACGCATGTTTATTGCGTATATTTCCTTATATCAGCTTTAAATGAGTACGCTTTTGGTTTAATCATTTTGGCTATTCGGCTGCGGAATCTCAATTTACAGGAATTTATTAAGTGAACCCATATGTCCCAGGCATCTATAAATCATTGCGTTTTGAAAGCGTAAATTCAAAGGCCTGGTCCTTTAGAGGGGAGTCAGATATTCTCATTAACTATCAAATAAGTATAAAGCTAATTTAGAGTTTCCACCGAAATATAACAAAGGAATATCCACCGTTTTCCGAACGGAAATCCTTCGATTTCCCGTGTACAAATGGATATAGATGATTGTAGCTGATTGTATCCGGAAGTAACCGTTTGTAGCTGGGTGCAAAGGGTATTTGTAAAGTCAAAATGGCAGTTGGGGGATGCTTAGTTTGGAGGTGGGTTAGTGCCGTTTCCTCCGTCCAGCACCACCTTCCATTCCCCCCGGGCATTCTTTTTCCATACGGTAAAATATTTTCCCAAAAAGACCGTGTCCGGCAGATTCAGGGTCCAGGTCCCCCAGGTGTAGCCGAGCTCACCGGATTGGGCTACCTCTGCATGGGATGGGGTCCAGGATATGGTTTTGATATCCTTTTCGTGATCATAAGATTTGGAGAAGGCGGTGATTCCTTCGATGGGTGGTTTTCCTTCGCTTAATTTCACGATCGAGGAGTCCGCGTATTGAAGGACGGCATTGTTGAAACCGATATCGCCGGCAAGCTTGCTCATGGCGAGGTCGGCGGATTCGATTTCTTTGGCCAGGGACCGGGGATCAGTTTTTGAAGGTTGGGAGCAGCTCAGTAAGCTGAGGAAGACAAGAGTTTTAGGACTTTTCATGGCGGGCGGTTGGAGCAATTAATTTAGGGTTTTTCCGGGAAACTGGTGGGTCGGAGCTACGCTCCTCCCAGGGTAGGGTTTCCCACAACGGGGCACAGAGAGTTTCCCACGAAGGGCACAAGGGCCACAAAGTATTGGTCGGAGCTACGCTCCTCCCAGGGATCGTATTGTTGCCCACGAAGGCACAAAGTGCACAAAGGGCACAAAGAATTGATTAGTAATAAGTTGATTTACTTTTGTGGACTTGGCGTCGTTGTGGGACCCATTAGGTCGGAGCTCCGCTCCTCCCGGGGATCGAATTGTTGCACACGGAGCCCACGAAGACCACGGAGGGCACAAGGAACGTAAAGTATTGATTGTTAATGATTTAATTTGTATTTTTTGTGAACGTGGCGTCTTTGTGGGATCCATTTGGTCGGAGCTACGCACCTCCCAGGGTAGGGTTTCCCACAACGGGCAAAGAGAGTTGCCCACGAAGGGCACAAGAAACATATAGTATTGGTCGGAGCTCCGCTCCTCCCAGGGATCGTATTGTTGCCCACGAAGGCACAAAGAGCACAAAGGGACAAAGGATTGATTAGTAATAAGTTGATTTACTTTTGTGGACTTGGCGTCGTTGTGGGACCCATTAGGTCGGAGCTCCTGGGGATCGAATTGTTGCACACGGAGCCCACGAAGGCCACGGAGGGCACAAAGAATGTAAAGTATTGATTGTTAATGATTTAATTTGTATTTTTTGTGAACTTGGCGTCTTTGTGAGATCCTTTTGGTCGGAGCTCCGCTCCTCCCGAACAAGTTAAAAGGTCGGAGCTACGCTCCTCCCGGGGATCGTATTGTTGCACACGGAGCCCACGGAGGGCACAAAGAATGTAAAGTATTGATTGTTAATTATTTAATTATTAATTTTTTTAACTTGGTGTCTTTGTGGGATCCTTTTGGTCGAAGTTCCGCTCCTCCCGAACAAGTTAAAAGGTCGAGCTACGCTCCTCCCAGGGTTCGGATTGGTTGCACACGGAGCCCACGAAGGCCACGGAGGGCAATAGGAACGTAAAGTATTGATTGTTAATTATTTAATTATTAATTTTTTCGGTCGTGGTGTGGTTGGGGGAACTTATAATTTATTGGCCTTGATCAAAATAAGCAAGATGACTCCGACCAGGATGCGGTAATACCCAAAAAGCTTAAATCCATGCTTCTGGAGATAACCGATAAAAAAGCGGATGGCCAGCATGGCGACGATGAAAGCCACCACATTGCCGGTAAGAAAAACAAGGGTATTGTTCGTAGTGCCCGTAATGATCTCAAATCCTTTTTGTTCGACACCGTCGACCATCCAGGATTTGAGGAAGAGGGAATAGAGCGTGGCCGCCGCCATGGTGGGTACGGCAAGAAAAAAGGAAAACTCGGCGGCCAGGTCCCGGTCCAGTTTCTGCTGCATGCCTCCGATGATGGAAGCCGCGCTGCGACTCACCCCGGGGATCATGGCCAGGGTCTGCCAGAATCCGATGATCAGGGCATTTTTGTATCCGATCTCCCCTTCCTGATGGATGGTGTGATGACTGAAAACGGAATCGATAAAGAGGAGGAAAATGCCTCCCAGGAGGAGCGATAAAGCCACCACGAAAGGGCTCTCCAGCATGGCATCGATCTGATCCGAAAACAGAAAACCCAATACCAGGGCCGGCAAGACCCCAACGGCCAGTTTTAAATAAAACTGGTAATTGGTCCACTGAAGGAACCTTTTCCGATAGAGGACCAGGACGGCAAGGATGGCTCCCAGTTGGATCGCCACTTCAAACAATTTCGTGAAAGCCCCGGTATGGATGCCCATGGCCGAACTGGCGATGATCATATGGCCCGTCGAGGAAATGGGAAGGAATTCAGTAATGCCTTCGACGATGGCGAGCAGGATGGCCTGGAATATATTCATGACTGCGCTTTGCTTGGAGGGCCAAAGATAATCAGCCACCCACAGCCCAAAGGCTTATAATTTCATCAGGTCGAGCTCCATTCGCAGGCTGTCATCCACTATGCCGTGCCGGTTCCAGTAATCCGACATGATCTGTTTTTTGCGCCGCGCCGTGGTGGTCAATACTTTGGCATTTTCACCGAAACCGTCTTTATATTCTTCACTCCAACGCACGATCTGGTGAGGGAATTCAGGCTCGTATTCGATATAAAGTGAACGGCCGAGGGATGGATATTCAATGTGATAAACTTTATTGCCCAGGTCCAGGCTGAGATGAGAGGTCCGCGCCCGGTATGGCTTCAGTTCGATATGGCTCAGGCGTGCAAACAGCAGGCTGGGGATGATCAGGATGCTGTCGGTCTGGATCAGGGCATTGGGGTTGATCCGGATCAGGTTCCAGACGGCGTCTTCCGTCATGTGGCGGTTAAGGTGTTTGTCGATTTGGTTTTCTTTTTCAAAATAGGAATGGAGCTGGTACTGGTAATGGTCATTTCGCCGGTTGAGCTGGGCATAGGTCTGCCCGCACCATTCCATGCAGGATGCGGCCACTTTAAGGCCCTGCCAGGGGGCAATGCCTCCGGCCTCCACAAAACTGGAGAGCATCATGTGGTAGGGATAAAGACCGGTATAAAAGCGTTTGGTCAGGTTCATTTTTAAGACCCCGACTTTCAGGGCCGGGTCGATGCCGGGCTGGTCCAGTTTGACCTGTTTTTCCCGGTCATGCTCTTCGGTCACAAAAACGATCACGGCTTCGCCTTCCCTCATTTCACCATAACGGGCCTGAAATAAATCGTAGGAAGTGATTTCCGCTTTGCCCTGGTGCCAGTACGAATCAAAATCTTTTCCTTTCTCCACGATGGGACCGGTGGGCTGGGCAGGCTGACAGGCAAACCAGGTCAGGGCCGGTAAAACCATGAATAATAACCTCAGCTTCATAGGAACAGGTTTTACATAAAAATATAAATAAACATTAAAAGGAGAAAGGCTAAGGTTAAGGCAAAGGTTAAGGCAAAGGTTAAGGCAAAGGTTAAGGTTAAGGTTAAGGTTAAGGCAAAGGCTAGGGCGGGAAGGCTGGATTTAGTTGCCGGCTACCTCAATCGCTTTTCTCCAGACCCTCAGGAAATTTGCAGAACAAATTTTTGCGATATCTTCTTCCGAATAACCGCGGGAAAGCAATTCATAAATGATATTCGGATAGGCGGAGACGTCTTTCAAGCCGACCGGCAGGGAATCGCCCACCCCGTCGTAATCGGAGCCAAAACCCACATGATCGATGCCGGCGAGTTTTACCGCATGGTCGATGTGATCCGCAACTCTTTTTACATCTGAATAAAGGCTGGGGTGGCTGGCCTCGAATTGTTTTATAATCGGTTTCGCGGCGCTGTCGCGGTGGCTCAGATTTTGTGCGGCAAGCAGAGCCTCCAGCTCATTGCGGTCCCGGTTGTTTTTTAAACGGATTTCATTGTCGAGGAAATCGGATCCGAAATTGATCATGATCATGCCCCCGTTGCCCTTCAGCGCGGCAATCATGTCATCGGACATGTTGCGTTCAAAACCAGGGGTAAAATGCCTGCAGGAGGAATGAGAGGCGATGACCGGCGCCCGGCTGACGCGGAGGACCTGCCAGAAGCTGCTGTCCGTAATATGGGATACGTCCACGAGCATGCCGACCCGGTTCATCTCTTTCACCACCTCTACTCCAAATGGACTGAGCCCTTTCCAGGTGCGGGTGGAAGCATATGCAGCATCGCAGATCTGATTGTCCTCGGAATGGGTGAGGGTGATATAGCGGATCCCCCGATCGTAAAAATGGGCGACGTTGCGGAGATCGTTTTCTATGGGTGCACCGTTTTCCATCCCCATGGGGAGGGATATCAGCCCTTTTTTAAAATTGGCTTCGACCTGGTCGGGGGTAAGCCCGGGGGCGAATTTGTCCGGATGGCCCTCGATGATGCTGTTGACCATGTCGATCAGTTCTTCGGCAAAACTTTTTGCACCCCCTTTTTGATAAGAGGCGGGGATATAGATGGACATGATGGGTGCGCTCAGACCGCCTTTCTTGGCTCTTACATAATCAAAGTCCCCTTCCTTTGATTCCACGGGGATGCCTATAAATTCCTTTGTAGGCCGGAAATTTTTTATGTTCAGCCGGTAGGGCAGGTCCACATGGCCGTCGAAGATGAGGTATTTATGGGCCAGTTCATCCGCCATAAGCCGCAAACCCGCTTCGGTTTTGGGCATGAGCACCACTTCGCGCATGGGTGCGGTCTCTGCTTTTCCAGGCAGGTTAGTTTGGGATTGACGGCCCTGACCACATCCGAAGAATAACAGGAGGGGTAGGATGGGGAGGAAAGATTTCATATTGGTGGGTGGTGGATGGTGGATGGAATCATCTCAATAAGGTCACGGTACCGCTCACCTCCTGCGGTGCGGCGTCCCCGCAGATATAAGTGAGCCGGTAAATGTAAACATCGGAAGCGGCCTCATTGCCATTGACCCGGCCGTCCCATCCGTTTTCAGGATCGGTATTGTTATACACCAATTGGCCCCAGCGGCTAAAGACCAACAATTTGGTAATGGTCAGCGTGCCATCCGAGTAATTGAAATAATCGTTTTTTTCATCGTTATTGGGTGAGAAGGCATTCGGAATCTTCTTTTTCAGTTCCTCGGGGGAGATGCAGGGAATGACCTGTACAGTGATGCTGGCGGCCAGGGGGCAGCCGTTGAGATCGATGGCTTCAAACCGGTAGATGTAATTGCCGGCTGTGGAAGGGGTGTGGGTGAGCGTAAGGCCGTTTTCATTGAGGTTGCTGCCGTTGACGCTCCAGCGCACATTGGTGACGTTGCTGTTGATGCCGGTGGCGCTGATCTGCAAAGTGCTTCTTTCATAAATGTTGCCCTGGGGGCTGCGCTGCAAGGCCAGGGCATTGGGTGGGCAAAGCACCTCGACCAGGAACTGGTAAGACCAGGTGCAGCCGTTGGCATCCGTGATTTCCACATCCACTTCATGGACCCCGGGACCGATATTGTTGACCGTAGTGGTCAGGTTGCCGGAGGGTACAGCATTCCGGTCCACACTCCATTTAAAGGCTTTGGTCCCTGTGGGCAGCTGGAGCAGGAATTGCACATTCGAACCGGCGGGGATGGGTTGGGGGATATTGGTAAACACCCCAACCTGCGGCTTCTGAAACACGCTGGTGGAGATCATGGCCGTGGCATCGCAACCATCTTTTTTTGCCTCGACCATGTATTGTTGCTGGCCAAGCACGAGGATTTTCGGGTTGTCGCATTTTTCACAACTGATCAGTCCATCCTGGGGCGACCATTTAAAATCTTCATAGACGGAACTGTCTTTGTTGAAATTGATCTGGACAGTTTCTCCGGGACAAACGGTCGTATCCACCGGCCCAACGGGTATGGTCGGTTCCACCACCTTGATATAAACACTGTCGCGGTGGACGCAGGCATTGTTCCGGGTAGTCCTCAAATAGGTCGTTGTTTTATCAGCGCTGACTACGGCATTAAAAGTGTCCGAAGGCGTCTGAAACCCGTTGGAGGGGTCCCACATCGGCTTCAGGGCCGGGAACAGGTCCTTGGGATGCCGCTGGCTGAAGAAAAAGATGCTGTCGCCGGGACAATATTTATCCTTCACCGGGAAGTGGATGATTTTGGTATCGCGCAGCGAGTCCATGCTCACATACACAGTATCCGCTGCCTTACAAACGCCTGAAACCGCATTCACAAAATAACGCGCGGATTTTGGCGGTTTGACCTGGATTGAGGAAGCATTGATCACCCGGGTCGTACTGTCGAGCGGACTCCAGGAGATCTGGGCATTGGGCGGGGTCAGGGTGGCCACCAGCCTGAATGAATCCGGAAAACAAAGAAATAAGGTGTCTTTGGTATTTAGGGTGACCCCTATAGGTTGACTGATCACCTGGATCGTGTCGCGTTCGACGCATTGGTCGATGGTGGCGGTCAGGATCACCGGACTGGTCCGGACCGGGAGGATGGTGAAAACATTCGGGTCATCCGTTGGAGCGGCCATGTCGGCGGGAAACCAATTGATCACGGACCCGGCGGCACGGTATAAATTCAATTTAAATGGTTCGTTCGAACACTGACGGAAGGTATCCTGGGAGGTCAGGATCCGGGCAATACGGTCCTGGATGGTGATGAGAAAAGTATCTGCAAAGCCATCCTGGCCGGTTGCGATCACCACCACGGTTTCTTCACTTTCCGCGAATGCATCCCCGAATACCGTCAGGTCAAAACTGCGGCTTTGCTGGCCCGTGGTAAAAAGCACGGTATCCGTCAGGTTGGTGGCATAATCCGTGCCTCGTATCGCGGTTCCGCCCAGATTGGTTACAAACCGGGTATTTTGTTTGGCCGCACTGTCGAGGGTGAATACCAACTGGTCGTTGTTCAGCAGGCCGCATTTTTCGTTGATTGCGTCCTTCCCGCTGGCCAGGCCGATGGAGATTTTCTGTGCGAAAACGAACTGGCAACTTAACCAAACAAAGACCGTGGTAAATAATAATTTTTCCCTCATTGCGGCTGATTGTGAAAGTGAATCAAAAATACAACAATTTTATAAGGCACAGCCTTTGAATATCAAGGGTATCCGCGAGCAAAACAGGGCAGGGGATCAGTTTTTATTCAGGCGGATTTTGACATTCTCATTGATGATCCGGGACATTTCGGTGAGTTGATTGCCAGCCCAGGCCATATCCATGTCTTCGACCTTCAGGGAACTGCTGTCCCGGATCGGTTTGTAGTTGATATAATCCTGTACCCTCAGGCCTTCGATTTTTCTGGGATTGATGGCTTGCCGAAAACGTAAGCCTCGTTCATTGGGCTCGGTATAAGAATAAGCCAGGTAATCCACGGTATGGTTCTTCTTATGGATCCAGAAGACATAAACGTCATCATGGATGAGCTGGTCGGCCGGGTCCGGCTTAAAACGGATCTTCAGTTTATGATAGGGTTGTTCCATGAGCATCACTTCCCCAAGGTATTCTTTGATCACGGGCGGGTCGTTGAGCTGAAAGGGGAGGCCAAAGAAATAGAAGACCCCGCGCAGGGAATTGGAAAAGGCTTCTTTCTTTTTGGCGTCCAGGATCACTTCGGTCTGATCCACGATCCGGCTAAAGCCCCGGTTGTCGAGTACATCATGGATTACGGTTCCCACGGAGTCCCAGAACCGCTCATAGATGAATTTTCCGTCCTTGCGGGTGGATTTATAATACCGGTCACGGAATTTAAATTCAATGATGGATTGGTCGAAAACCTTGCTGCCGTGGGCTTTAATGGCCAGGTCGGCCAGGTATTGGGGATCCTTTTCATCCCCCGCCGGCCCGCATTGATAAAACAGAAGGCAGGACCAAAAGGCCAACCACAGCAGATTACGTCCTTTTTTCATGTATCCACGATTTAAATTTTGGATAAGGCAATCCGGATATCCTCCTCAATATCGTCAATATGTTCGAGCCCCACGCTGAAGCGGACGAGATTGGGGGTGATGCCCACCGTCAACCTATCCTCCTCCGTCATGCGGCTGTGGGTGGAAGAAGTGGGGTGGGTGGCGATGGACCGGGTGTCTCCCAGGTTGGGAGAAATGGAAATCATTTCCAGGTGGTTGATAAATTGGAGCGTCTTTGCATAATCTCCCTTTACCTTGATGCAAACGATTCCGCCACCTGCTTCCATTTGACGCCTGGCCAGGTCGACTTGCGGGTGGTTTTCTGAAAACGGATAGATCACCGCCTCCAGTCCGGGATGATCCTTGAGCCTGGAAGCCAGTTCTTCGGCCTGCCTGCAATGGGCTCTTACCCGCAGGGCCAGGGTTTCCATGGATTTACTGATCACCCAGGCGTTAAAAGGGGAGATGGAGGGGCCGGAATGCCTGTTGAAAAAAGCGATCTTTTCCATCAAGTCCTCTTTACCCGCAACGATGCCGCCCAAGACGCGTCCATGCCCGTCGGCATATTTGGTAGCGGAATGGATGACCAGGGAGGCACCGAATTTCATAGGTTTTTGAAGAACCGGGGAAGCAAAACAATTGTCCACTGCAAGGATCAGGTTGTGGTCGTGCGCGAAGGCTCCTGCCCCAGCCAGGTCAGTGATCCAAAGGGATGGATTAGAAGGGGTTTCGAGGAAGACCATCCGTGTATTGGGGGTCAGGGCTTGTTCCCAGCCGGAGAGATCGACCGGATCGACATAGGTGCAGGTGATGCCCCACCGGGGTAAAATATGGCTCAATACCTGGATGGAAGATCCAAACAAGGCCCTGGAAGCGATGAGGTGATCGCCCTGGTTCAACAAGCCGGCAATGGAAGAAAACACCGCGGCCATGCCGGAAGCCGTAGCCAGTCCCGCCGAGGCTTCTTCCAGCAGGCAGAACTTTTTGACCAATTCCTCCACATTAGGATTGGTGTACCTCGAATAGACATTGGCTTCCGTAATGCCGGCAAAAGCATCGGCCATCTCATCGCCGGAATCAAAGGCGTAGCTGGACGTCAGGAAAAGAGGGGTGCTGTGCTCCCCATGCCGGGTGCGTTCCGTCTGGGTCCGGATGGCAATGGTTTCGTCTTTAAATTTTCTTGAACTCATAAAGAATGGATGGTGAACGCATAGGTAACGGGCACTGATTTTTTCAGGATCTGGGATACCGAGCAATACTTATCGATGGAAAGAGATATGGCTTTCTCCACCTGGCGGGCATCCAGTTTTCCATACAAATGGTAATGGGCGTGAATTTTCACAAAAAGGGAGGGAATATGATCGGGATCCCGGTCCGCTTCGATCTCCACCCGGATATCCGCCAGTTCCTGCCGGAATTTTTTCAAAAACAAAACGATATCGATGCAACTGCATCCTCCCAGGGCACTGATCAGGGTCTCCATGGGCCCCATGCCTTTTCCGGTGCCTCCGGAAGCAGCCTTGGCATCCATTTCAATGGTATTGCCCTGGGCATTGGCGGCTTCAAAATGAAGGGGATCGCCGATTCTCCTCAGTGTAATCTTCATCCGCTTTTATAAAATTGGGTGCAAAGCTAATTGATTTATATTTTTGCCTTTTACCGTGGCTGAAAATAAAGTCTATCCAACCGGCCTGCCTTTCTACATGGAAGGGGGCGCCACCTTAGCCGGACTTGATATTACTTATACCGATACCGGTGGGCAGAACAAGCCCGTGGTCTGGATCTGCCATGCCCTCACTGCCAATGCCGATCCCTCCGAATGGTGGCCGGGACTGGTCGGTACCGGGCGCTTGTTTGATCCGGAGAAATACCGGATTGTATGTGCCAATATCCTCGGATCCTGTTACGGGACCACGGGCCCTGCCTCCATCGATCCTCTGACCGGAAAAGCCTATGGCACCTCCTTTCCCCTGGTGACCATTCGCGATATGGTCCATGCCCATCGTTTATTGCAAAAACATCTGGGGATTGATCATATCTTCCTCTCCATAGGGGGGTCCATGGGGGGACAGCAGGTCCTCGAATGGGCCATTACGGATCCTTACCTGTTTGAACGCATCTGCCTTCTGGCCTGCAACGCGAGGCATTCTCCCTGGGGGATCGCTTTCAACGAAGCGCAGCGTATGGCCATCGAAGCCGGCATAGACGCGGAAGGCAATGTCAACCCGCTCGGGCTCGAAGCAGCCCGCAGCCTGGCCATCCTTTCCTACCGCCATTACATCACTTTTGATCTCAAACAATACGAGACCGAAGATAAAATCGATGATTTCAGGGCATCGTCCTACCAGCGGTACCAGGGACTGAAGCTGAGCCGTCGCTTCAATGCCTATTCTTACATCACCCTGAGCAAGGCCATGGACAGTCATCACGTCGGCCGCAAGCGCGGAGGCATTCCTCATGCCCTTTCCCTGGTCAAAGCCAAAACGGCGGTCATCGGTATCAACACCGATGTGCTTTTCCCCCTCGCGGAACAAAAATTACTCGCCGATCAGATCCCCGGAGCCACCCTGGACAAGATCCATTCCGATTATGGGCACGATGGATTTCTGCTGGAATATGAGGATATCCAGAAAGTGCTGGAGAAGAGATTTCAGCTTTGAGAGTTCAGCTTTCAGCTTTCAGCAATCAGCTTTCAGCTTTCAGCAATCAGCAATCAGAAGTTAGAAGCTGGAAGATAGAAGCTAGGGGAGGCCTTGTGTCCGGCATTCCTGCGCATTCAAACTCAGTAGGTCCCTATGTTCCATTGGCGTAGCTGTGGGTGATTTGCGCGAGCGCCCCAGCTCCCAGCTTCCATCTCCCGGAAGTTAGAAGTTAGGGGGCCTTGTGTCCGGCATTTCTGTGAATTCAAAGTCAGTCGGTCCCTTTATTCTTTTGGCGTAGCTGCTGTATGGTTTACGCGAGCGCCCCAGCTTCCAGCTTCCAGCTCCCAGCTTCCAGCTTCCAGCTCCCAGCTCCCAGCTTCCAGCTTCCTATCTCACTTTGACAATCAGCTTCACCTGTTGCTCAGGCCCTGATTGAAACCGCACATAATAATTTCCTACCGGCAGGTCTTCCGAATTCCAGTAATACTGATGTTCCCCTTTTGATAAAAGGCCATGATGTATGTTGTGGATCACCTGGCCGGCCGGATTGAAAATGGAAATACTGGAATGTTCGCCGTTGGATTGAACTTTAAAATTTATGATGGAGGTGAAGGGATTAGGAAAAGCATGGATGATGCTGATTCCTTTTAACTGATTTTCTTCCCGGGTCGGGGTGGAAAGACAACTGTAAGCGGGCTTTATAACCGGCAGGGTCTGGTAATTTTTTAAAAGGACTTGTTGTACCTCCGTTTTATTGATACAAAACCAGTTTTCCAGCAAACTGCCATAGACAGACCGGAAATCGTATTGCATGGGGATATTGTCGTCCCATTTAGCTTCTGCGGGCAGGGTGGGGTTTTCCCCGAGCAGGCCGCCCTGGATGGCATTGCCGAAAAGGAACATGGGCGCGGCGGCTCCATGATCCGTACCGCGGCTGGCATTGGATATAATGCGTCGGCCGAATTCGGAAACCGTCATGCCCACTACTCGGTCCTGAAGGCCGAGGGCGGTCAGGTCGTCAAGGAAGGCTTTCACGGCACCGGATATCCGCCGGAGAAGATTGGCATGTTCACCGGTTGCGTGATCCCCGTTTTGCACCTGGTTGTCGTGGGTGTCAAAGCCGCTGATGCTTACTTTATAGATACGGGTCTTCAGTCCGCCGGCAATCAGGCGGGCCACTATCTTCAACTGATCGGCCAGGTCGTTGTCCTCCGGATAACTGGCTTTGTTTTTCGTTTTCCCGAAGGCGTCCTTCATTCGTTCGCCGTAGGTATTGGATTGTTTTTTTATTAAACGGACATAACCCAGTTTGTCTCCAAAAGGTGTTTGAGGCAAAGGTGTCTCGATGCCCTGGATCAGTTTATTGAAGTCCTCCGGGTTTGCTATGGTGACGCTCATACTGGTGGCGGGCCCCTGGAAGGCCAGGCTCTGGCCATAACCGATCTCCACGGACAGCGGATCCGGCATGTCCTCGGTGGGAAAACCATTGGGATAATTCGGGTATTCATGGTTCAGGTACCTGCCGGCCCAGCCGGAACTCAGCACTTCTTCCGCATCCGAGGCCGACATCCAGATATCGGTGGACCGGAAATGGGAATAATTGGGCGAAGGATAACCCACGGACTGGATGATCTTTATCCTGCCTTCCGTATAAAGGCCCCTGATTTCATCCAAAGCGGGGTGAAGGCCTGATTTAATGGTCGTTGGGAGTGACAAAACCTTGTTGGCAGGCAGGGCCACGGATTGGCGCGCTTTGTTGTACAGGTCCATCTGGTCGAGCGGGATCACGGTATTGAGACCATCATTTCCGCCATCGAGCTGTATGAGAACCAGGACCCGGTCCGTATCCAGTTTGAACCAGTCAAACCACTGAGGAATTTTATCCGGTCTGAAGCCCGGTAAAAAACTGTTAGCCGCAAGGCCTGATCCCGTCAACCGGAAAAAATCCCTTCTTTTCATACCCCTTACATGATTTGATATTCATCCATTTGCAGGATGTATTGGTAAAAAATTTTCAAACGGATATCTACCGTATTCCTGGCCATAGGATCATTGGGTTTCGATTTCCATTCCTGCCAGGCGTTGGTCCAGTAATGGTCGCTGACCTGCCCGGAGAGCAGGATGCTTTTGAGATATTTTTTGACCTCCGCATCCACCGGGACATCATACAGCCTGCCAAGCACTTCTTCGATCAGGAGGTTGGGATTTTCCGGATGGATCAGGGTGTCGGTGTAGGCCGGCCAGTCTATGGTAGCCACGCCCTGGTCCATCTGATAGCCATACCAGACCAGCATGTCCGAATGGATCCCGCGCTGGTGGACGGTATGGGTGCTGATCCAGGAACGGTCGTATTGAGGGAATTGATAATAAGCCGGCCAACCCGAAACATTAGGAGGGTCCCCGATATCCTGCTGAAAAGAAGTGAGAAAATAATACATCACCGTCTGCGCCTGGAATTTGGATTTTATCTCTCCGGGGGAGGAGGGGAACCGCATGCCAAAATGCCGGTTCAGTCCTATGGTATAATCCAGCGGGGATTTGATCATGGCCAGCCGGAGCAGGGGATCGAAAAAATGATTGCTGGACAGCAGGGCCTTTACGACCGGGGCGATTTCAAAATCAGTTTTTATGAAAAGATCCGCCAGGGGCCGGATGATGTTTTCTTCACTCCAGTCTGAAATTTCAGGGTAAACAAAGAACCGGTACAGTTTCCTGCAAATGAACCTGGCACATTCCGGGTGGCTGATCAACATATCAATCAGTTCATCCAGCTCCTTTTGGCCTTCTGATCCCTTCTGACCGCGGATCACTCTTCCCCCGTAGAAATCAGAAAATGTTTTATCCCCGGTATCATGGGCCCATTCCGCGAAAAAGGTTTTCGGTTTCAGATAGTCCGATTTCCAGCCGGTGAGCACGCGGGCGGCCGCCTTCACGTCGTCTTCGGTGAATTTGGCTTCCGGCCCCTTGCCGATACAGAACAATTCCTGCAGCTCCCGGGCATAGTTTTCATCCGGCGCCGATTTGTTGTTTGAATTCCCGTTGAGGTAAAACAGCATCATGGGATCCAGGGTAAGGGCCTTGATCAATTGCCTGAAATTACCAAGGGCGTATTGCCGGATCGTGGCCAGGTAGTCGTAAGCCTGGCGCGCGTGAAAGACCCCTACCATTTCCACCGGGATATGGTTGTGCCAGAAGATCACCATTTTTTCCATCAGCGTCTGGTCTTTCAGCATCAGGTCCAGCCACCAGGTTTTTAGGGAGAGCAGGCGGTAATATTCGAGCTCATTGTTGTATTCTTCATGGATCCAGGTTTCGCCGTCTTTGGCGTTTGGCTCCCGGACCCCATCCCCATCGGTATAATTGACCAGGGGGAGGCTGGCAGGAGGTTTGATCTCGAACAGGGCAGAGAGGGTGTTTTCAAGGTTTCCCAGCAGGAGAAATTGTTCGACTTCGGCTGCTGAGGTGCCAAAGAGGCTGCGGCGAAGGAGATGTTTGAGCCCCTTTTCATCCCAGGGGCCGGGGTAGGGATCCAGGTTTTGGCGCAGCATCCCGGCCAGCCTGCGGGGATCGGTGGGTTCGGGATCGGTAGTGGGGAGAGGTGATGGGGACAAAACATTCATCCGGGAAAAAATATGGGTCTATAACATAAAATTAAGTGTATTTATTGGCTAAGGTTTCCGGAATTCCTGGTCTCCTCTGCGGTTTTGGAAGCAGGCAGCGAAAAGCTTTTTATCTTGTTCAGCAAAAAATTCCGGATATGAAAAAGAATCATGCATGGATCCTCCTTCTGTTCTTATCCTCTTTGGCTCAAAGTCAAACCTGGACCTCCCTGTTCGACGGGAAAAGCCTGAAGGGTTGGAAACAATTAAACGGACAGGCCCGGTACCGCGTTGAAAATAACCAGATGGTGGGGACCACGGTCGCCAATACCCCCAACTCCTTCCTGGCTACCGAAATAGAATACGGTGATTTTATCCTCGAGCTCGAACTAAAAGTGGATAACAGCATGAACTCCGGGATCCAGATCAGGAGCCTTTCCCTTCCCTCCTATAAAGAAGGACGGGTCCACGGCTACCAGGTGGAAATCGATCCGTCCGACCGGGCCTGGTCGGGTGGGATCTACGACGAGGCGCGCAGAGACTGGCTCTATATCCCGGACATCAATCCGGAAGGCAAAAAGGCTTTTAAAAAGGACCAGTGGAACAAATACCGGATTGAGGCGATAGGCCCGGTGATCCGCACCTGGATCAACGATATCCCGGTGGCCTGCCTGGTGGACGACCTGACCCTCAAAGGTTTTATCGCCCTCCAGGTGCACAGCATTGGCAAGGACCAGGCTCCCGGCACTGAAATCCGGTGGAGGAATATCCGTATCCAGACCTCGGGTCTCAAACCGCGGCCCTATGACCAAACCCCGGTCGTTAACCTGATGAACAACCATTTGAGTGAGATGGAAAAAAACCAGGGATTCAAATTATTGTTCAACGGGAACGATTTCAACGGCTGGCGCAAAGTGCACCAAACCGGCCCCCCGGAAAAACGGTGGTCGGTGAAGGAAGGCATGATCGGGGTGATGAAATCGGACGGTTCGGAGACGGGCAACGACATCGTGACCACGGACCAATACGGGGCATTTGAACTCACCTTTGATTTTAAACTGACCGAGGGAGCCAATTCCGGGCTTAAATATTTTGTAGACGAACAATACGACTCCGGGGGCAGGTCCGGGATCGGGCTGGAATACCAGGTCCTGGACGATGCGCGTCATCCGGATGCAAAACAGGGAGTAGTGGGCAACCGGACCCTGTCCAGTTTATATGACTTGATACCCGCCACTCCCTTAAATTCCCGTTTTCAGCGGAAAATCGGGGATTGGAACCAGGGAAGGATAATCGTTTATCCAAACAATATGGTTCAGCACTGGCTCAATGGCTTCAAGGTGGTCGAATACGAACGCAACAGCAATATTTTCAAGGCCCTGGTGGCCAGGAGCAAGTATGCAGTATACCCGGGCTTTGCTTCCGCAGCCAAAGGACATATCCTGCTGCAGGACCACGGGGATGAGGTGTGGTTCAGGAATATTAAGTTGAGGACATTGGAGTAGAAGTAGGAGGTAAGAGGTAGGAGGCTTAGGCTTCGGGAGAGGTCCCTGGGTCTATGCAGAGATAGGAGGTAGCGGATTCTCTATTCCATATTCAATATCTTCCGCCGCTTTCACCCGGCTGAAATAAGTGAGAGACTATGAACAAATACGATGCTGGATATTAAAAAGAACATCACCTTATTCATTATACTTTTAATCGGATTTGTTTTAAGGCTTACCGCCATTTTTACAGATCCATTTCTCCATCCCTGGGATGAGCGGTTTCACGCCCTGGTGGCCCGGAATCTCATGGACCATCCCTTGATTCCTGTTCTACGGGCAAATCCTGTCACAGACAACTATGACAAGTTTATCTGGTGCTGCAATCATGTCTGGCTGCACAAACAGCCTCTTTTTATGTGGCAGATGGCTTTGAGTATGAAAGTTTTTGGGGTATCGGAGTGGTCCATGCGTCTTCCCAGCGCCGTTATGGGAACGATCTTGATTTTTCTTACTTACAGGATAGCGATCCTCCTGACAAAAAATAGGACGGTGGCCTTATTCTCCGCTTTAATGCTGGCCGTTTCCGGATTTCATTTGCAGTTGATTGCCGGAATGCATGGGATGGATCATAATGATGTGGCGCACGGATATTATGTTCTTGCCAGTATTTGGACTTACTGTGAATATCACCGGAATCAGAAATGGTACTGGGTTGTGTTGACCGGTGTTTTTTCCGGCGCCGCTATTTTGAATAAGTGGCTGACCGGATTATTGGTGTATTTGATCTGGGGAGTGGTTATTCTGATCACCGGCTTGCAAAAATCGAGTGTAGGAAAACAAGTCATTCATACGTTCCTTTCCTTGTTTTTTTGTTTCCCGGTGTTCCTTCCCTGGCAAATATATATCCTGGACCGGTTTCCTGATTTGGCAAATTTTGTCTATGATTTTAATAAAAGGCATATTACGGAAGCCCTGGAAGGCCATACCGGGGACAATTCTTTTTATCTGGACCATCTTGTGGATTTAATAGGAAAATATTTATATTATTTCATTCCTGTTGGTTTATTGTTGAGTTTTATTAAAAAGGAAATTTCCGGACGGTTAAATGCAGGGATCATCGCGGGAATGTTATTTGTTTTCTGGTTTTTCAGCGTGTTCGTGAAGACCAAAGTGGATACCTATGTTTTTTTTATTGTGCCGCTGGGTTTGATCTATATTTCGTTGGGTTTAAATTATATTTTTGAGAAATTGGGAAAATCCCGGCTGGTCCTGGCTGCCCTGGTCCTGGCAACAGTCTATTTAAGCTTAAATCCGAGCTGGTTCATAAACTATCTGTCACCCCAAAACAATGAACGAAACATCAGGATATACAATACCGAAATTTACAAGGCATTAAATCGTCTGCTTCCGCCAAATGTAAAGACGGTGGTGAATATGAATGAATTTGAAGATATAGACGTGATGTTTTATAATGAAGGCATCACGGCCTATCACTTTACCATGACTGAACAGGACTTTGAAGAACTTAAAGTAAAACAAATCCCTGTTGGGATTTTTATTCCGCATGGAAAATACATATGGCCAAAATATGTTGAGGACTATCCTTATTTATATCCGATCGATCAGGAGCTGAAAAACCTGGATAATAAATAAGGACGCAGGTTGTAGGTGCCTGGGAAATCGGGGATTTAACAACCACCATCCCTGGGTATGGCATAAATCACTTTGCCTGAAACTGTTAAATTGAATACCTTATTTTCGACAGAAGGAAGCATAAGACTCCATGATTTTCCCTGGTCCGATGATCTGAAAATGCCGTCGGGATGACCACAATAGAAGTTTTCGCCAGCCTGAATTATGGAAGCTATGGAAAGGCTTGGCGGAAGGCCGGCGTCAATGGGCGACCAGGTTTTCCCGCCGTCGTAGGATATTCGCACTCTTCTGGTCTTCGATTCCGTATTGTAGGTGATGGCGGCGAATCCGCCGTTGATGCATTCCACGGCGATGCCCACACCGCCCTCGCTGATCACCAAATCCCAATGTTCTCCATCATCAGTCGATCTTAATATCCCCCCCTGGCTGGTTGCAAGGAGTACACCGTTTGACTCTGCTAATTTCATCACCCAGCCTCCTGTGTGGACTTGTTTCCAGCTTTTGCCACTCTTGTCGG
>Ga0116142_10002549_pt1 | contig 19495 bp, 11 predicted proteins | sample AD_UKC033_MetaG_FD_89785 | JGI IMG/M metagenome (GOLD analysis project Ga0116142, IMG submission 89785) | Active sludge microbial communities of municipal wastewater-treating anaerobic digesters from USA - AD_UKC033_MetaG | ecosystem: Engineered > Bioreactor > Anaerobic > Digestate | place: USA... | reverse complement strand
GGTCTTTATGAAATAATCATGATCGTGGCCGTTCTGTTACTGTCGCATCACATTGCCACCGCAATCAAGCCGGTCATAGCCCTACCGCAGATCTTCTTCGCAATGCTGATTTCTGCAGGGCTCGGCATGCTCTTCTCGAACTGGACCATGGGGCCAACCGGCCGCTCTCTGCTTTTTGCCGGTATTCCAGTTGTGCTCGCGGCAAACTTCATGATCGGCGGTTCAAGAATTGCAGAGGCGTTCAAATTGCAGGGCATGACCTCGGTAATGGCCTACGGCTTTTTCGGCCAATTGTTCTGGATGTTCGGAGGGCTGGCACTCCTGATCTTTTTGGGAAAAGCAAACCATGTGCGCAACCTGGCACCCGGCATGGCAGGCTCGCTCTCACACTCTGGCCTGACGGGTGCCTGTACCGCCGGTGACCTCGGCACCGAAGCTGCTGCCCGTGCCCCGATCATGATCAACGTTCCGTTTTTCGGGCATATTTTCGTTTTCACCATTCTGGCAATGAGCGTTCAGCGCGGTCAGCTGATTGTTCCCGCAGCGCTTCTGATCACTGTCATCGGAATCATACTCACCGCCTGGTCAATGAAAACCCTGAAAAATTCAGGCGGCAAAGAAACCGAAGAAGTCAAAGGCCTGATGCAGTTTTCTTTTGGCTGGCAGATCACTGCCGTATTCGGTGGCTTTTTTCTGCTTCATCTAAGCGGCATGGATATTTCAAGCGCCGCCATGGCCAAATCTTCGGCAATTTCGCACTTTGGTCTGTTCGCAGCCACTCAAGGCGGTATGTTCGGCGAGACTGCCTCGAGTCTGATTCCGTTCATTTTTGCCATGCCATTTCTGGTACACCCTCTGGTGTTCGGCATATTCGGAGCAGCCATGGAAAAAGAAGGCGAAATGCCGGCTAAAATCGTTCTTGCTCTCGCAATTATCGGGGTTATCGGCGTCATTTATTCGCTCACCCTGGCATGATGAGCTGAACAGGCCCCAAAAAACAAGCACAGCGTCGGCAGACCGTCAGTTTATCGGTCTGCCGTGCAGCTGGGCTGATTTTTCGACATAATAGTCGTAATCGCCGTCATAGATTCTCAAGGCGCCGTGATCAACCTCGAACACCCTGTTAGCAAGATGCTTCAGGAAATAGCGGTCGTGGCTGACGATCATGACTGTGCCTTCGAATTCCTGCAGAGCTTCGAGCAGAACTTCGCGGCTGGTAATATCGAGATGGTTGGTCGGTTCATCGAGAATGAGAAAATTGACCGGCTGAGCCAGCAGACAGGCAAGCATAACCCTGCTCTTCTCGCCACCTGAGAGAATCGAAACTTTTTTCTCGGTGTCATCACCAGAAAAAAGGAAGGCACCGAGCAGATTTTTGATCGTGCCAACGTTGGCCATCGGCAGGCGTTCCTGCAGTTCTTCGAAAATGGTGCGCTCTGGTCGCAAAACATCGCACGAATACTGACTGAAATAACCAACCTGCACGCTCGCCCCCAGATTACAAACCCCAGCCGTGGGTTCTGTCATGCCGGTGATGATTTTCAGAAGCGTCGATTTACCGGCACCATTGATACCGGTCACCGCAATTTTATTGGTTCGCAGAACTTTGCCGCTGACACCAGAAAAGACGGGGAGCATGCGACCGTCGTGCAGCGGCCATTCTTTGCCAAGATTATCGAGCTCGACAACGATGTCACCGCTGCGTTTAACGGGCTGAAAGCGAAATTTGATGACTTTCGGGTCTGGTGGCACAACAATTCGCTCTATCTTTTCGATAGTTTTGACCCGCGACTGCACCTGAGCCGCATGCGACGCGCGGGCAGCAAAACGGGCAATGAATTCTTCTTCTTTGGCGAGCATCGCCTGCTGACGGCGCTGGGCCGATAAAAGCTGCTCGCGCCTGACCACCCTTTCCTGCAGATAGAACTCGTAGTCACCGCTGTAAGTTGTTATAGTCTCGCCGGCCACTTCTATGGTTCTCGAGCAGATTCGCGTCATGAATTCGCGGTCATGGCTGGTCATGACAATCGCACCTTTGAACTCTTTCAGCCAGGTTTCGAGCCAGAGTATCGACTCGATATCGAGATGGTTGGTCGGTTCGTCGATCAGCAGTACATCTGGGTTCAGCAATAGAATACGGGCAAGAGCAATACGCATTTTCCAGCCGCCGGAAAAGGTTTCGACCGGGTGATCCCAGCGATCGGGGCCAATACCAAGGCCATTGAGAATCGTCTGCGCTTCACTTTCTTTTTCGTAGCCATTCAAGTGAATGAACTCTTCCTGAAGTTTGCCGTAACGTTCCATGAAAGCGTCGTCACAGTTGAAGTCGGGCTCAGCCATCTGATGCTCGAGGTTGTGCAGTTTGCGACCAACTTCATAGACTCTGCCGGCTCCGGCAAGCACCTCAGCCAGGGCAGACCGACCTGACATTTCACCGACGTCCTGGGAAAAATAACCGATAACCAGACCGGCGTTGATGTTTACTTCGCCTTCATCCGGCTTTTCGAGGCCCATTATCAAACGGAACACCGTAGTTTTACCGGCGCCATTGGGGCCAACCAGGCCAATCTTATCGCCAGGCCTGACCAGAAAGTTGGCATTTTGAAAGAGAATACGACTGGAATATGCGACTTTAACGTTTGCTAAATTAATCATGGTGCCTGATTTTAAGCGAGCCGAACTGACAAGTCAAGAATTGGATAGTGGTTTAGCCGCGGATGAACGGGGATCTTTTTTTAGCCACGGATGAACTCGGATAAACGCGGATGAAGAGAGAAAGAAGAAAGAAAGAAAGAGAAAGAATGACTGCAATTGCGAGAGAAGCGTGGTAAACGATAATCTTCTGGCCACGGATGAACCCGGATAAACGCGGATGGAGAGAGAAAGAAGAAAGAAAGAAAGAGAGAGAGAAAGAATGACTGCAACTGCGAGAGAAGCGCAGCACTTTCATTGTCATTATATAATATTCACAGCTAAATTTAGCTTGTCTTGCGGTTTGTTTTGAACATCTTTATCTCATAGCCCGGAGGCAAAAATGACCCAGAAAGATGACGACCAGCAAAACAATGCAAACAAGCCATGCAGCGACTGCAAGTGCGGCAGAGCTCAAGCTGGCAAAGACGATGTATACAAACGTCTGAACGCTTATCGCCCACCTGAGAACCTTTTAAAAAAACACCCCTGCCCCGACTGCTTCAACTGCCTGTGGTGCGGCGACGCCCGCTGCGAAATATGCCCGCGCAGCAAAGTCAAAACCCCGCCCCCGGAACCAGATCCCCCCAAAGACAAAACCTGAGCCAAAACATCTGCCCAGCCCTCTGTAGCAATTAAATAATCATTTTTTTCGCACAAATTCTCTATTCTTGAACTCATTGGCTGGCTCGTTCGCACTCCAGCGGCACTCGTGCACAAGCAGCCGCCAGACTCAACAATAGTGGCGTTTCCCGCTGCACCTCTTTACAAAATCCCGCAATGAGCTTTTATAAAAAAGATAACGCAGGCGCTTGCCTGTGGTGACGGCTTGAAATTTGTCTTGAAAAGCTGCATAATCGAAGCCATGAACAAAGAAGAAAGCTTTCACATATTTGACACTGCCTGGGGTTTTGCCGCCATTGCCTTTAAAAATGATGCGGCAACAGCGTTTTTTCTACCCGAAAAAAGCATTGCTCAAATTAGAAAGCGAGTGCTACAAGCCCGCCCCGGCATTGCAGAAAAGCGAACGCTGCCACCCGGCATTGCCGGTGCGATTGAACAGATTCAAAAATATTTCGCCGGCGAATCTCATTCTTTTAAAAAAATCAAAACAGATCTGAGCGAAACCTCAGAATTTGCCCGCCAGGTATACCTGCAGCTGCAAAAAATCGCAGCCGGGCACACAACTTCATATAAAAGTCTGGCCACTGCCTGCTCTCGCCCCACCGCATCGAGAGCGGTCGGGCGCATTGTCGGTGCCAATCCTTTGCCGCTTTTGATTCCGTGTCATCGGGTAGTTGGTTCTGACGGCAATCTTGGCGGTTTTTCCGCGACCGGCGGTACCAAGACCAAAGCTAAAATGCTTCTTCACGAAGATATACCTGTTTCAAGCGAACCGCCATACAGGTTAAAAACACCTGACAGACTCGATGAAATCGATAAAGATGCCGCAATTAAACATCTCTGTCAGGTCGATAAAGAACTGGGCCAATTTATCAAACAAGCCCCACAATTCAATCTTAAATGCGACAATCTCGCCTCGCCCTTTCAGGCGCTGCTTGAAGCCATAGTCTACCAGCAGCTTACCGGCAAAGCTGCCGCAACAATTTTTAAACGGTTGCTAGACCTGTTCTCGGCTGCTGGCAGTGTTTCGCCACTAGATATAATCAGAGCTTCCGACGAAGAGTTGCGCAGCGCCGGGCTTTCTGGAGCTAAAATCGCCGCTGCCCGCGACCTGGCTGATTTCGCGATTTCGGGGCGTTTGCCCGACCTGAAGTCATTGCAACGCATGCCCGACCACGAAATTATTTCGATACTCACACAAATTAGAGGTATAGGCCGCTGGACCGTCGAAATGCTGCTGATCTTCAAACTCGGCAGAACAGACGTAATGGCCGCCGACGACTACGGCCTGCGCAAAGGACTGGCAGTAATCAGAAAGCACCCTCAAAACCTGCCAACCGCGAAAGAACTCATACAACAGTCTCTGCTTTGGCGACCATTCAGATCAATCGCAGCCTGGTATCTCTGGCGGGCCGCCGAAACCACAAAATGACCGACACCGATTAGAGAATTAATTCACAATCAATAATAACGCCCGCGCAAAACTCCTATCTGCGTCATCCGTGTCCATCTGTGGCCAGCCCTAAAACTCTCATCCGCGTCTATCCGTGTTCATCTGTGGCCAGCTCTAAAACTCTCATCCGCGTCTATCCGTGTTCTTCTGTGGCCAGCCCTAAAACTCACATCCGCGTCTATCCGTGTTCATCTGTGGCCAGCCCTAAAACTCACATCCGCGTCTATCCGTGTCCATCTGTGGCCAGCCCTAAAACTCTCATCCGCGTCTATCCGTGTTCTTCTGTGGCCAGCCCTAAAACTCTCATCCGCGTCTATCCGTGTCCATCTGTGGCCAGCTCTAAAACTCTCATCCGCGTCTATCCGTGTTCATCTGTGGCCAGCCCTAAAACTCACATCCGCGTCATCCGTGTTCATCTGTGGCCAACTCTAAAACTCTCATCCGCGTCTATCAGTGTTCATCAGTGGCCAGCTCTTCCTGCGTTCATCAGTGTTCATCTCGTTAAGAAAGCTCACGTTTTTTCTGAAGTTGTTCGCTCCAGACCTGGTAACCCTGCTTGATACGACTGAAATGACTGTTTTTTGAGGCAACGGCTTCTTCGGCCAGGTCTTCGGTCGCCTGCAGGTCGCGGCAACGATGAATGTATGCCCTCTGAACATCAGCCTCAGCCGCGTCTTCGGTGAGATTCAGCAACCTGAAAAAATCACCAAGAATAAGCTTTTCTTTGAGGCGTTGGGTATTGCCATAATAGTCGAACGGCCTGGTTGCGAACAACAAAGGCACTTCACCACCCGGAGCAAAAGCAAATACAATAACATCAGGCATGCGTTCCTGGCCTTTAGGTCGAAGACCGAGCGACTGAATGAGGAAACGCCAGATCGACGGCAGCACCCAGCCCGCTTCAGGGATAAAAAGTTCGAAAGTTTCGGCTTTGTCTGGTGTCGTTATGATCTTGCGACTGGCGTGATATGTCTCGTCGCTGCTGTCGGGGTTGCCGATGAAAGGCTCGAAAAGCTGCAACTGTTCGAGATCGGCTAGAAAGCCGCAAAGAAATATTTCGTTCGGGATATTTCGGCTTAGCTTCAGGTCGACTTCTATCTTGATACCATTCAAATTACGCTGCCCTGCAGTAAAATACATATCTTTTATTGCAAGACTACCAAGGTCATTTCTAGATCTGGCAGAACCATTTTTTGAGAACCATGAGCCAAACTCTCTCCATTTAAAAGGAAGAACGAATTTTTTTAAACTGCTCATATTTTAGTTCCCTCCCCCTCTCTCATTCTACTGATAAACATCGAAATCTGCAAAAACCAGTATAAACCCTTGGTAACAGAGGAGATGGCAACGACTGAAGAGAGTTATTAATTTCCTTCTCTGAATCCTGAATGTTTTGTAGTAGTATTAGTAGACTAACAAAATAGGGGGGGGCATTGTGAAGAAATTTTTTCTCCTGTCAATTCTTTTTTCATGTCTGTTTATCTTTTCCGGTGCCGCAGGCGCAGCAGACAAGAATCTGACGCTCACCGAAGACACGACGGCAGCTGTATACCTGAACGCCGGGCAGATCTTCAAATTTTATCAGTCTCACATCAACGAACTGGCAAAACCAGAAAACGCCGACAACCTCACAGGTATTCAAAAACGCCTGCAGGGTTTCACCAAAGCCGAAGTCAATCTCTCCGAACTGTTCAAAAGCTGCGCCGACTTCATCCAGAAAGAACTGATTGTTCCGAATGGCCCGGCCTGGATTGCCGTCGATGAGTTTCTGAGACCGCAAATCATCGTCAATGCCAGAATAAAGCCCCTGGAGCTGCTTGAATTCATTGAAAGCAATATCGACCAGATTTCAACAGAAGCTATCCGCCGCGAACAGAATCTGGTTGAATTCAGAATACCCGTGCAGAATCATGACCTTCTCCTGTCGGTCACCCCAGATGGGATCTCCCTGAAACCGGAAAATATGGCTGCCAGAGAGAATTCTGTTTCAAAATGGTCTGACTTCAACTCGACAGTTTCCTCAGAAAAAACTCTCATCGCCGGCGAAATAGACCTCGACCGTCTTAAGCGTCTGATTATCGGCAGAACTTCAAACCAGAGCCACGCAACCTGCTATTCAAACTTGAGGCTGCTGGCAACGGCACTTGAGATGTATTCCATGGACAAAGAAACCGCTATAGAAAAACTCGATCAGAAAGAGTTGATAGCAGAACGCTACCTCAACAGTGAGCTATTCTGCCCTGATTCGGGCAGTTACACTCTTAATGCTGCCAGAGAAGCAGAATGCAACGTTCACGGTACTATCAGAAAGCCTGCCAGTTCTAACGTTTCCTCTGCCACCGCAGGCAAAGAAATTCCATCGCAGTTCAAACCCATGAAAACCCTCAAATTTCATGCGTTAAAAGATTACGCAGAGCTTTCACTGGCGATCGAAGACAGTCTGATGGTGGAACAATGGGCTGCAATAGGCAAACAGCAGCTTCTCACCATCAAAAATATGGCGCAGAACCAGATGGGGCAGCTTCCTGAATCTGAACGGCAAAAAGGCATGCAAATGCTCGATTCAATTAAAATCAACCATGAGGGGCAGTGGCTAAAGCTTTCAGTCGAAAATCTTGACGAAAACGCCGTAATTTCGGGGCTTACCGGCCTGGCCGGCGCCATTGTCATACCCAATTTTAAAAAAGCGAGACAGCAGGCGCGGGCCAGTGCCTGTCGCGCCAACAGGCGCGTTCTTGTCGCTGCCAGCGAAATGTATGAACTCGATACGGGCAAACCATTGTCGCAGCTCGACATGGAACTGCTCGTAAAAAGCGGCTACATAAAAAAAGCCGTTAAATGCCCTGAAGGGGGCAATTACAACCTCGTCAGAGAAAACAACGACACTCGGGTCGAGTGTTCCAGGCACCAGGGAAAATAGTTGCCGCTGTTCTAAAAAACCACCTTGTCGTCTTTTGCTTAGTTGGCGACAAGGTGGTTTTTTAGTGTTATAATTCAGCTTACACGAAATACCGCAAGGAGAGAATGATGAAGGTTTTGTACATTACCAACGAATACCCACCCCATGTTTACGGCGGCGCCGGCGTGCACATCGAATACCTTTCAAAAGAAGTCGCCCGACTGGCTGAAGTAGAAGTTCGCTGTTACGGCGACCAGAAGCCGGGCAAAGGCGATATAAAAACAACGGGTTATGAATCTTCGGCGGGTTATCTGAAGCTGAACAAGGGCCTGCAATCTGTTTTCAAGACCATAGATCGCGATCTGCAGATTGTCGGTGAGGGCGTTGATGCTGACATAGTGCATTGCCACACCTGGTATACCCACATGGCCGGCATCTGGGCCAAGCTGAATTTCGGGGTTCCGCTCGTGGTCACCACTCACTCTCTTGAGCCTTTGCGCCCCTGGAAGCGTGAGCAACTGGCCGGCGGCTACGATTTTTCCCTCTGGGTCGAAAAAATGGCCATCGAAATGGCTGATGCGGTCATAGCTGTGAGCCACGGAACGCGTGCCGACGTTAAAAGCTTATTCAATATAAGTGATGATCGCCTGAAAGTAATATATAATGGTATAGATACTGATGAATTCAAAAAAGTGAGTTCGACCGCCCACATCAAGCGTTTCGGTTTTGATGCTGACAAACCCTATCTGCTGTTTGTCGGGCGCATCACCAGACAAAAGGGCATTATTCACCTGGTCAATGCCATCAAGCACATCAATCCTGAGCTGCAGATAGTTCTTTGCGCCGGGGCACCAGACACCCCAGAAATCGAACACGAAATGGCCGAAGGCGTCAAAGCGGTTTCGCAAAACCGCGACAACATCTACTGGATCAGAGAAATGGTCGATCGCAAAACTCTGATCGAGCTGTATTCGCATGCAGCCATATTCTGCTGCCCTTCTATTTATGAACCTTTTGGTATAATCAACCTCGAAGCTATGGCCTGTGAAACACCGGTAGTCGCCAGTGCCGTCGGCGGCATACCAGAAGTTGTCGTCGATGACGTCACCGGCAAGCTGGTCAAACTTGAACAGATGACCGAATCACCATTTGAAGCTCTTAAACCCGAAGTATTCGCCCGCGACCTCGCTGAGGCAGTGAACAAACTGATGGCCGATCAGTCTCTGCGTGACAAAATGGCCGCTGCCGGGCGCAAGCGCGTCGAAGACGTTTTCAGCTGGAAGTCGATCGCCCACCAGACTGTCGATCTTTACCAGACACTGATCAAAAAGGGTAAATAACATGACCAAAAATCGCAAAAGAGCTCTGATAGAAAATGTTCGCCCTCTGGTCGATGCAGGTGTCTACCCTCTTAAACGCGAGCCGGGCGATAGCGTCAAGGTTACCGCCGAAATATTCCGGGATGGGCACCAGAAGGTGGTCGCCTGGGTTGAATATCGTGCCAGTGGGCGCAACAAGTGGCACAAAGTACCGATGGAATGCATCAACCCCGGCCTAGACCTCTGGGAAACCGAATTCAAAGTCGAACAGGCCGGTTTTTATGAATATCGCATCGCCGCCTATTGTGAAGAATACGGTACCTGGGTATTCGATACACGCAAAAAAGTCGATGCCGGCGTTGACTTTTCTTCTGACATTCTTGAAGGTATAGCCCTGGCTAAAAACTACAAATCGTGGCTTAACGAATCCGGGCGCGATTACCTTAAAACAATGCTCGCCAAAGCCGAAAAAAACTCGACCGACCAGCTGCGCTGGCAGGTTCTCAGCCACGAGCGTCTCGTTGAAATTCTCGCCGAAAACCCTGACCCGGCTTCAAGAGTCGAGAGCCAGACCTACCTTGTCAGAGTCGACCGCAAACAGGCAAGATTCGCCGCCTGGTATGAATGCTTTCCGAGGTCTTGCGGTTTTGAACCCGGCAAGCACGGTACTTTTCGTGATGTAATCAAGCGTCTGCCCCATATAGCAGAAATGGGCTTCGATGTTCTTTATTTTCCGCCAATTCACCCGGTCGGCTTCAGCAAACGCAAAGGCCCCAACAACAGCCTGACCTGCGCGCCCGGCGACCCCGGCTGCCCCTACTCGATAGGCAATCAGCACGGTGGCCATGACGCCATAGAACCGGCTCTTGGCACCTTCGAAGACTTCGAACTTCTCGTCGAAGAAGCCGCGCGCCATGGCATCGAAATCGCGCTCGACTTCGCCATCAACTGTTCACCCGATCACCCCTACCTGAAGCAGCACCCGGAATGGTTCAGCAAACGCCCTGACGGCACCATCAAATTTGCAGAAAACCCACCCAAAAAATACGAAGATATCTACCCGATAAACTTTGAAACATCTGATTTCAAAGCCATCTGGAAAGAAATGCGTCGGATTTTTCTGTTCTGGGCACGCAAAGGCGTTAAGATTTTCAGGGTCGACAACCCCCACACCAAACCATTCGCCTTCTGGGAGTGGGTAATTGCCGAAGTTCAAAAAAAATACCCCGATGTTATCTTTTTGTCAGAGGCTTTCACCAGACCCCGCGTCATGAAAGCCCTCGCCAAACTCGGCTTCACCCAGTCATACAGCTATTTCACCTGGCGCAACGAAAAAGCCGAGATCATCGAGTATTTTTCTGAGCTGACTACGCCACCCGAGTCTGATTATTACCGCGCCAATCTCTTCGCCAACACTCCCGATATTTTCCCGACTTTTCTGCAATCGGGCGGGCAGCCGGCCTACAAGATCAGAGCGGTGCTGGCGGCCACCCTGTCGAGTGTTTACGGCATCTTTCAGGGGTTTGAGCTTTGCGAAGGCATACCGGTACCGGGCAAAGAAGAATATCTCAACAGTGACAAATACGAGATAAGAACCCGCGACTGGAACGCCCCCGGCAACATAATCGACCTGGTCACGAAACTGAACAAAATCAGGCACGAAAACCCGGCAATGCAGGAATATGACAATCTGCAGTTTTATCAGGCCGATAACGACAAGATACTTTTCTATGGCAAATCACTGGGTGACAACCATATCCTGATAGCGATCAACCTTGACCCGTTCATCAGACACTCGTCGTTTGTACATGTACCCCTTGAAAAGTTCGGGCTCGGCCCGGAACAGGGTTACCAGATGCACGATCTGCTCACCGACCGGCGCTATCTCTGGTATGGTTCAAAAAACTATGTCGAACTCGACCCGCATACCAGCCCGGCACACGTGTTTTTGCTGCGTAAATAAAAAGCCCTGACGCAACCGGCAAATCTCGCAAGCCGCCTCTACCTGTGTCTCACAGGCCAGAGGCCTTGCGGAGATCCATGTAGTGTTTTTTCGCGGCCTGATATTTGTTGAAGGCTTCCATGACTTCACTCATCGGCGCCTGTTGCTGCACTTTGTACTGATAGACCTGCTGGTAGTAAACATAAGATTCGTAGGCCAGCTGCAGCTCTTTGGCCGTTGGCTTCGCCCCAGAAGCGGTATTACTCGGAGTGGCGGTACCCTGTGCGGGAGTTTTTGCAGGCTGTGCCTTGCTGCTGCTCTGGGAAGCAGGCGCCTGGGTTTTGACAGTTGAAGTGTCTGAGCGGGCCGGCAGTCTGGCAATCTGCTTTTTAACGGCATTTATTCGATCTGTGGTCGGCGGATGGGTCGAGAAGTATTTGGTTACTTTCGTCGATTTGCCGTCGTTATTGATCTTGTCAAAAAAGCTGACGATGCCATTCGGGTCGTAACCGGCAGCATGCGAATATTTTACGGCGCAGGCGTCGGCCTGATATTCGTCGTCACGCGAAAACTTGAGATTGGCAAAATAAGCCGCAATAGCCGCGAAGGGGGCCGCGTCTTTGGTTTTCTTGTTGAGGCCAAGACCAAGAACCAGTGCGGTCATCAAACCGGCCTTTTCGGCCTGGCGCACGCTGTGCTTTTTGTCGATATGCCCCATTTCGTGCGCAATGACGCCTGCGAGTTCGTGGTCGCTCTGACACATTTTGAGCAACCCACGGGTCACATAAATGTAGCCGCCCGGAGCAGCGAACGCATTAACTTCGTCGGTATTGAGAACGGCAAAATGCCAGGTAAGGTCTTTGCGTTCGACATGGTTGATCAGGCGGCGGGCGACATTGCCGACTCTCTGCAGTTCTGCCTTATCTCTGGAAAAACCAGGATCAGCTTTGAGAGATTCGTGGGTTTTCTGACCCATCGAGACTTCCCAGTTCTGCTCCCATTTTCCGAGGAAGGCGTTTGTCTGTGGCGCCTGCTCGCGGGACTGCTCGAGAACTTTCTGGTTGTCGGCGGTAACCCCGCCAAACGTGCGGTCAAGAGTGGCGCTTACGCGGTTAAGAGCACCGCTTACCTCGTCGAGAAAACCACCGACGTTGAGGGCATGTACCTGCCCGACACAAACCGCCTGGAACAGCAAACACAAAACCAGAACGAACATCTGTTTTCTGTTTCCCACTCTTGATACCTCTTTATCGCAAAGTACAGTTAATTGTAATGACGGAACCGCGACTCGTCAATAATGCATGGTGCTGATTTTACGTTGACTTGGAAAGCTGTTTTGCATAGACTGCCAGAAGATTTTACGATTATTTCGAGGAATTTGTGCAGGAGAATTTATGAAACTTCACGCCATAATTGCCGGTTGCCTTGTATCTGCAGGTCTCATTCTGGTTACGCCGGCCGCCGTAAGAGGCATCGACCTTTCTACCACCGAAATCACCAGTATTGAAGGCCGCGTCGAGGTCAAAAAAGGCGCCGATGCCGCTTTTAAAAAGCTGCACAGCAATCTGAAGCTTTCCGGAGCCATGAAAAGACTCGATGGTGGCGACAAGGTCAGAACCTATGCCCAGAGCTCTGCAGAAATGGCTCTGAAGGAAACCTGCATTCTTGCAGTAAAAGAGCAAAGCATATTTGAAGTGCCGCGCACCCTTGGCAGTGAAGCCATTGCCGAATTGAAGGCACAACAGGGAGCGCTTCTTTTTAAAGTCATCAGTGGCAGCAATTTTCAGGTGCAGACCGCCGATGTCATTGCCGGAGTTAAAGGCACCCTGTTCGAACTCGACATCATAGACAACTTCGACTGCCTGCTCGAAACACCGGGGCTGCAGATTGGCACGCTTGCAGCCGGCGGCACGATGGTCAACGTCTACAAAGGTGAAGTTGAGCTGACACACGCACAGACCGGCAAAAAAAGAACTCTCAAAGAGGGTCAGGGGCTGGCTGCACTTGGCAGCAGACTGCTGAACCTCGATAAAATTCTGCAGGACGGCTTCACGCCGCTGCGTCAATTCGACCCGGCGACGCTGCTCGGCGAAAAATTCGGAGACGGTGCGCTCGGGCTTCTCCAGACCAGCCCAACCATATCTGGTCTCACCGAATTTGCCGGTCTTGGCGATGTACCGGTAGATCTCGGTGAAAACAGATTTTCTGAACTCCTCATCGGCCTGAGTAACCCGCTCACCGAAAAACTTCAGGCTGTGGAACAATACACCCGCAGTGCCGGCGAGATAATTGAAAGCGCCAAAGAACTTGAAAAACTTGGCAAAGACCTGCTCGGCGAACAATACCAGGTTGATTTTTCCGAATACGAAAAGATTGAAAGCCCTTTCACGCTTACCGGCAGCAGATTCAGCGAAGTTTATCTTGGCGGGCAGACATTTGCCGCCTGCAGAACATTCGCCGACAGCAAAAGAACCCGCCTTGAGCCAAACAAAGAAGGGCTGATTCTCAACGAGGGTAACGGCGCCTTCAAAGTTCGCAAATACCGCAACACCAACCCGACCGTCGAGTTTTATGCGACTTTTCAACAACAGGGCAACAATCTTATCACCACCGTAAAATCTGTTAAAGGCGAGCTTTACGGCCGTATCCCCGGCGAAATCGAGCATTTCAAAATTCCGACCGATGCCATGTCTTTCGTCCTCGATACTTCAACCGGCAAAAGCAGCAGGCAGAAAGCCGACAAAACTGCCATGCCCGACGAACTGACCAGATACAGCCTGAAAATTGACGAAAAAATAACCAGAGAAAAAGCGGCACACGACGCCCAGGCAAAAGAAAAACAGATAGACGCCGTCAAAAAGGTTATCAAAAACCCCAAAGATCTGATCAGAAAGTTCAAATTCTGAAAAATGTTTTTGGGCAAAGCATTCAGAGCGACTCCCATCTCCAGGCATGGGCACAGAGCTCTTTTTGTTCCGCTGTTTCTTTGTCTGCTGGCTTTGTTACCCTTTTTACAAAGCACCTTCATCTGGTTCGACCTCAAACTTTCAGATCTGCTTTTCACTTCTCAAGCATATTTTAAAAGGTTATCCGGACACATAGACTCTGAAGCGCCTGTATTGATCGTCACCAAAGACCAGGCATTTTTTCAGCGTTTTCATCGCGACCCTGACCGCGCAGACTTCGCAGAATTGCTCAAATTATTGCGCAGCGAAAAGGCCGGCACCGTCGCCTTCGATTTCATATTCGATACCCCTGGAGCCGATCCGGGCAAGGACGCAGTCTTTGCTCAGGCTCTGACGTCATTTCCCATGCCGTTGCTGGCAACCCACTTTGTCAACCGTGGTACCCAGACCTTTGAAAAATTGAGCATAACAGACCTCGAAGCCGCCCGACCGCCCTGGCCTTTGCCTCTTCACGGCGATCTGGCCAGAAACGCCGCCGCGCAGGGGCTCATCAATCTGCCTGCCGACCTGGATTCAACCGTACGATACGCGCCACTGGCTTTTTTTCCGGCCGATATGAGCGAGTTTGTACCCTCACTTGGCTTTGCAACTTGGGTTGCCAGCATGATTCACGAAAATGCTGAAAGCATAGCGGCTCTGGCAAAAACCTCAGCTCACAGGCCTGCTGCCGAACTACTTGTGGAATTAGCGACAAAGGGGCCGCACCAGTTTAAAAGCATCGGGCATTACGGACTGAACGCACTTTTAAGAAGGCTTGAGCTGCAGTTTCTCGCCAGAACAGCCGGTCTGGCATTACCAGAGCAGGCAGAAGCTCTCAAAAAGGCTGCAAACGAAATTATGACCAGCAGGCTTGCAGAATCGACATGGCTGCACCTCCCGACAGATCCGCTGCCGCTGACAGGCAGTCACGAAATGCCATGTCTGCGCCTGCCTTTTCGCAAACTTGCCCCACCCTTCAAAGGCGACGGCATCGAGACAATCTCGATGGGCACAATTCTGCAGACCGAAGCTGACAAAACTTCGCCACTGCTGAACCACCATCTTTTTTTTCAAGCTGCACCCGGGCAGACGGCGCAAAGAATCACACTCTCAGAGCCGCATGCCAGAAGCGGCAGCAACTCGATTACGGGGCAGGTCGTCACCGTTTCCGGCAAACCCGTTGCCAACGCCGAAATTCTGCTTACAATCGCCGAAAGTGGTTTCTGGAAGATAAACAAAACCGATGCCGGTGGTAATTTTTGCCTTTCCGGCATCCCTGCAGGGAACTGCCATATTCAGATAACCGCATTCAGTGGCCGCAACTGGCAACAGGGCAGCGCCAGAGTGCGAACCCGCAATGACAGTTCTGTTCAACTTCCGCTGTTGATGTTTGCAGACTGCTCCACCAGCCTGAATCTTCGATCTGAAGCCCTGATGACAGACAAAATCACGGCAATCGTATTCGGGGAACCTATGCCCATACTGAACAGCAATGCCTCGGGCGAAGTAGCGCTGCAAAGCCTTCCGGAAGGTTTTGCCATTGCCGGGCTTGCGGCAGACAGCGACGAGCTTGAACTGTCTGCCGGCGTTATAGTCAATTCTGCAGGCAGTCCGGTTCCAGACATTCTGGTCGCGGTCATCCCCGACAATGATTTCTGGACCCTGCGTCATTACCAGGAACAGCAGTCGGCAAAAAGAACTGACTCGATCAGGTTCGACAATATGCCCACCTCAATAGATTCTCGACTTGCCTTATTCAGCGGCGACTCTAAAGAAACCGGGCAAAAAACCGTAGACATTAGCCTTTTTCCTGGCCAAACCCGGCAGCTAACCCATCTGCCACCTGTTTCCAATGAAATAAAGGCCGAATGTCGGCTCATTTTTGCCGGCGCAGACAAAACTGTTCAGAATATCGTTCTTGTCGGCGAAACCGGCCTCAGATTCTCGACCAGCAGTGACAAGCCTCTACTGGTGCCGGCGGGGCGCTATATGATTTTGACCGAGCAGGATGGCAAACGCGGCATCTTTCGTGCGACGCGCATAAAACAGAAAACTGTTTTCGTCGGCAGTGCACTGCCCGCCGACCAGGATTTCATCGTAACGCCGATAAACTTTCTTGATAAGAGTTTTCCGCGGGTTCCCGGGGTCAATCTGCACGCTAACCTTTTCGCTGCACTAAAACAACACAACTTCATGCGCTCGGTGTTTTTTCACTCCGACAATTCCCCACGCGCCTGGCCAATAATGCAGTTTTTGCTGTTATTGCCCTTACTTTTGCTTTTAAACCGGCTTTTTGTAAGCGCAGGTGCCATATGGGGCGGAACAGGTGTTGTCTGTGCGGCAGTGCTATGGCTTGCCGCCGGGACGATCATGTTTTTACATCAGGTTCTTCTACCGCTGTTCTTTCCTCTGCTTGTATTTGCAGGCTTTGGCGTCAGCCGTGGCTACCTTGCCTGGTCGATATCGCGCCGTCAGGAGCGCGAAACACGCCAGACTTTCGGGCGTTTCATTTCATCGGCAGTGGTTGACCGCATTCTTAAAACCCCAGACAGTCTCAAGCCAGGCGGCGAAAAGAAAGAACTGAGCGTAATTTTCACCGATCTCGCCGGTTTTACGTCCATATCAGAGAAGTTGGCGCCAGAAGAGCTCACAGAGCTGATGAACGAATATCTTGGCGAAATGACAAAGATTCTATTCGAATTTGGCGGCACTCTCGACAAGTATATCGGCGACGCCATAATGGGCTTCTGGAACCACCCTGCCCCGCAGCCCGACCACGCGCAACGGGCGGTCGAATGTGCAATTCACATGCAGCAAAAGCTGGGGCATTTGCGCCGTAAATGGGCTGAGAGGGGTTTGCCAAGAGTTGAAATGCGAGCTGGCATCAACACTTCAGTGTGTATGGTCGGCTTTATCGGCAGCGAAATACAGATGAACTTCACCTGCCTCGGCGACGGCGTCAACCTTGCTTCACGCCTTGAAGGAGCCAACAAGGCCTATGGCACTTTCATGATGATTTCAGATTCTGTTCACAATCGAATCGATCAAAAACTGATCAGCACGCGTTTTCTTGACTTTCTTGCCGTTAAAGGCAAAGACAGGCCGGTAGAAGTGTTCGAAGTTCGCGGCTATCGTGCCAATGAGCCTGTCGAATGGGAAAAGGCTGCGCAGTATTACAAAGATGGGATTGACCTGTATCTGAAACGCAGCTGGGCAGATGCTATCGAGGCTTTTTCCCTGGTGCGGCAACTGCTGCCCGATGACGGGCCGGCGCAGGTTTATATCGACCGCTGCCGGGAATTTTCAATGGCACCACCACCAGAAAACTGGGATGGCCGCTATATTTTAAGAAACAAATGAGCAAAAAACTTTAATTGATTTAAACGGTATTATAGGGGTATCATCCAAATCAGAAAGATGCTGCCGGGTCTGCTTTAACGCAGCCAGACAAGCAGAGGAGGGAATTTATGCAGACAAAAAGGTGGTTCTTTTTCTGGCTTATGGCCCTTTGTGTTGGTTTTGCCGCGACAGGTCAGCCGCTTCCAGCGCAGTCGGCCGCCGACGTCTTTGGTGACAGAACTATCACCATAAGTGAACAAAGCGGTTCAAGTGGCCAGCAAGTCGGTGCCGGAAAGGGCACAATGACCGGGCGCGTGGTCGTAAACCCCTATCTCAATGTTAGAACCGGCCCGTGGGGCAACATTATCGGCGCACTTTATGATGGCAACAGAGTTGAAATAGTAGGCTCGAGCGGTGACTGGTACAAAATCAACTATGGCAGCGGCGTTGCTTTCGTTCACTCGGATTACGTGGTTATCGACGGCGCCGACAGCGCAGCAGGAAACGCCCAGAGCAGCGTCGGCACTGTGCAGGTCAACCCTTCTCTGAACATACGGACATCGCCTTGGGGGCCAATTGTCGGCAGCTTCTACAACGGCGATAGAGTAAATATAGTAGGCCGTGAGGGTGACTGGTACAAAATCAAACACAATGGCAGCATAGTTTACTGTCATTCCGACTACATAGTAAAATCCGGTGGTGCGACAACTTCGCCGACACCAGCTCCGAGTTCTCAGGCAACTTCAGGCACAGCGGGCGTACAGACCGGAGCAAACGGGAAAACCGTTCTCAATGTTCCCAAGCAGTGTCAGGGAGCTGTGAACTGCCCGGTGCCATGGTCTGCCTGCGGCCCGACCTCTCTGGGTATGGCACTGGCCTATTACGGCAAGGGTAATGCCGGGGCTCTGGCTTCGAGCCTGTGGTATACCTGCGGTACAACAGGTGCTGCCGGCACCAACCATGCCGGTCTGGTCAGAGGCGCTCAGCAGCATGGTTTCCCTAATGCCAAATGGCATTACAGCGTCGGACTATCGTGGGTAAAAGAACAGATCAGAGCCGGCAAGCCGGTCATCGCCAACGTCTATAACCATTATGTCGTAATCACAGGCATAGACGACAGCGGCAATATTTATTAAAATGACCCGGCCAAATGGGACGTTGTGCAGGTCAGATCTTATGACTCATTTTCAGCCTGGTGGAACGGTGGTGGCTGCTACCACGCCGCCATGACACTTCAATAAGGGTGGTTTCAAAAAATGTATAAACTGGCAATTCTGTTTTTCAGCATCGTCATGATGGTTCCGGCGGCCTTTGCAGCAGAAACAACCGCCGCTGCCAACGAAAACGACATTTTCATCCCCGGCAGATTCATGTCTCTCGCCACTGCCGCTGATGGGTCGATTTATCTGCTCACCGACGCCAACCAGGTTGTCTGCGTCAATCCTGATCGAAGTCAGAAGACTATCACACTGCCTATGGTAATGGAATCCAAGGCCGGCGACCGCTTCTGCGATCTGGCTGTCAGTGGTAACACCCTCGCTTTCTGCGGGTTTCCCTTCCCCGTGGTGTTCAGCGTCGATCTGGGCAACCCGGTTGATTACAAGATAATCAGAGCTTCTGACCAGGAAGCCGCGTCTCTGCATCTGATGAATATAAGCATCGATCAGGCCGGCTGGCGGGTCAGAGATGCTGACGGTCTTGTTTTTCAGCTTGCTGACGGCAAACCACTGCTGCGCCTGCCAGAATTTGCCACACTCGAAGCAGATGAGGGTAACAAAGCAGTTCTCATGCCTCCCCCAAGAAATGAAAACGGTGTAATGATCACCGGCCGCGTGCAAAAAGAAGATGGGCGACCCTTGTGGGTAGCTCCGGTTCCTGAAGCACCCAGACAGGTAATGTCAGTGGACTTTCTTGGTTTCGACAACAATGGCAGACATGTTTTTGTCGTCATGACCGCCAGCGGCGAGCTCGACTCAGAATTCACCGCTTACGCCGTGCGTCGTGGCAAAGTGGTGGCTTCAGGCCAGATTCCAGGGCCAGCCGGCCTGGAAATGCAGCGTTTTTACCGCCTGGCGCCGGATGGCAGCATCGTCTATGCCCAGGCTGGCGAAAACAACAATGAAAAGGGTATTGTGATCAAGCGGCTGCAGCTGAACGAATAATCAACACCGATATCGGCTATCAGCGGGGGCTGCGGTTCAACTGCAGCCCTCGCGTCTCTTCAGTCGATTCTGCCTGGGTTTGAGCAGGACAGCGGCATTGAGCGGATACTGCAAGAATGGG
>Ga0116142_10002545_pt1 | contig 19505 bp, 10 predicted proteins | sample AD_UKC033_MetaG_FD_89785 | JGI IMG/M metagenome (GOLD analysis project Ga0116142, IMG submission 89785) | Active sludge microbial communities of municipal wastewater-treating anaerobic digesters from USA - AD_UKC033_MetaG | ecosystem: Engineered > Bioreactor > Anaerobic > Digestate | place: USA... | reverse complement strand
TCCTGTTCCCGCTGTTCCTGGCGCTGGCCGGCGCGCACCTCCTGTGGCCGGACCGGCCGCAGCTCGGCTGGATCGCCGCCGTGGCCGGCTTCGCGGCGCTCATCGCCATCGACCGCGTCTACCAGGTGGCCCTGCAGGTGGGCCCGCTGAATTTCCTGAGCGACCAGGCGCTGCTCACCGGATTTTTCCTCACCGGCGTGCTGTACCGCGATCCGTGGCTCTACGTGCCCGCCGGGGCGCTGAAGCTGGCGCTGTACATCTACCGGAAGCTGCGGCGGTGGGACGGGTTCCGCCTCGGCCCGGCGGCGGCATCGGCGCTGCGCGTCGCCGTGGGCTTCGGACTGCCGCTACCGGGACTGGTTCTGGGCGGACCCGCAGGTCCGCTCCTCGCCACGGCGGCGGTGATTGCGGGGGAATTCATCGACCGGTGCGAGTTCTACGGGGAGCTCGAGGTAATCACGCCGCGCCGCCAGCTCCGGCTGGACCTCGACGCCGCGCTCGCCAAGGCAAAATATTCGTCTCGCTAAGGCGCCAAGCCAACTTCATTTCTTGCTTTCAGATAGGTCACCCCATGGCGGGTGGAATCCGGCGGGCGGTTTCCCCATGTCCCCTGTTTACGGATTCGTCATTGTATTAGTCCGTTTCGTCCCTGAAAAGGCTCGTTCCGTGAGGAATTGCACCCCTCTCCTCGTAGAAGCGGTCACGAGTAGCCAACCAGGAGGAGAGACGCATGGACCGCCTGCCGCCATCCCGGACTGTCGCTCTGCTGATCACTCTGCCCCTGCTTTTCTCTCCCCTGATCCATGCGGCCGTTTCCGGGCACCCGGCCGGCGGCGCCGGGACGCCGGCCTCGCTGGCCGTCGCCACGTACGCCGGCTCCGAGGAACAGGTCCGGTCGGTCCGGGCGCTGGTGCGGAGCCTGCGTGAGCGCGGTGGCCCGTACCGCGACAGCGTGGTGCATGTCGTCCTGACCGATCCGGACCGCGTCCCGGGCGAGGCGCTGCGAGGGGCCGGCGTGGAGCTGGTCCCCCTGGCGCTGGAACCGGCGGTGCTCAACTACCCCCTCGCCCTGAAAGCCTTCGCTGCGGCGGAAGTGGAACGGCGCGTCCGGGAAAAGGCCGCCAGCCTCGCCTGGCTGGACCCCGGCGTGCTGGTCCTGAAGCCGCCGGCGGCACTGGACCTGGGGCGCGCATTCGACGCGACGGTGCGGCCGGTGTCGCTCGCGAACACCGTGGGCATCCTGCCCGGCAGCCCGCCCGACGCCTACTGGGCGCCCATCTACGCGGCCACCGGGCTCGACTATCGCGCCCTGCCCGCGCTGGAAACGGTGGTGGACACCGTTCCGATTCAACCCTACTACAACTGCGAAGTGTACGCCGTCAATCCGGAGCTCGGAATCTGCGCCGAGTGGGCACAGCTCCTATCCGCGCTCCTGAACGACGCGGCTTACCAGCAGGCCGCCTGCACCACCTTTCTGAAGCGGCTCTTCCTGCACCAGGCGGCGCTCAGCGCCGTGCTCCAGGCCCGCGTGGCCCCGGACCGCCTCCGGCCGCTGCCCCTGACCGCGGGCTACCCGTTCAACCAGCACGCGCAGCTCGCGCCCCAGCGGCGGGCGGCGTCGCTCGACGCCGTCACCGCGGTGATCTTTGACACCGCCTGGCAGCAAAAGCCGGATTGGCTGGGTGCCATTCCCGCGGGCGAGTCGCTCCGCGCGTGGCTGTCCGACACCTACATCGAATACCTGGAACTGGCCGACGGCGTCTACCGGATCGAAGGCTCGTGCAACGCCTATCTCGTCACCACGCCGGTCGGCAGCGTCCTCATCGACCCGGCGGGAGCGGACGTGGCACCGGAGTACTTCCATAAGCTTCTGACGGCACACCCGCTGCAGGCGATCCTGCTGACCCACGCCCACGAGGACCATGCGGCAGGCTTCGAGGCGTGGCGGGCCGGCGCGGACATCCCCGTCATCGCCCAGCGGAAATACCGTGAATACGTGGCGTACAAAAACGAGCTGGCCGGCTTCTTCGCCCGCCGCAACGCCATCTGGGCCCGCCAACCCATCCCGGCGGCGCCGCCGGCGCCCCCGCCCCCCGCCGCCGAACCCACCGTCTACTTCGTCGATTCCTACGAATTGGAGGTGGGGGGCGTGCACTTCCGGATGATCCACACCCCGGGCGAGACGCCGGACCACGCCACGGTCTGGATCCCCGAGCGGTCGGCCGTGTGCGTGGGCGACAACTACTACGAGTATTTCATCAACAACTCCACCTTCCGCGGCACCCAGATCCGGCCGGTGGCGGGGTACATCCGCGCGCTGGACACGGCGCTCGACTTCGCCCCCGCCCTCTTTCTGCCGGGCCACGGCGCGCCGCTGGCGGGGCGGCGACAGGTGGCGGAGACGGCCGGCCGCTTCCGCGACGCGCTGAAGCACGTCTGGACGGAGACCGTTCGGGGAATCAATGCCGGCAAGGACATCCACACCCTGATGCGGGAAGTCCGCCTGCCGCCGGAGCTCGCGATGCCGCAGTTCTATGGCAAGGTGGAGTGGACGGTGCGGGGGATCTACCAGGAGCTGGTGGGCTGGTTCGACGAGAATCCGGCGTCGATGTACGCCCTGCCGCCGGCCGGCGTCTACGCCGACCTCGTGGAACTCGGCGGCGCCGACGCCATCGTGCGGCGGGCGGACGAACACATCGAGCGGCAGGAATTCGTCCAGGCGCTCCACCTCACGGACGTGGTGCTGGCTCGGGAGCCGCACCACGCGCCGGCCAACACCGTGCGCCTCAAAGCGCTGGAGGGATTGAAGGCGGGGACGCGCAACTACATCGAGCGCATCTGGCTCGACTACGGCATCCGCACCGCAAAGGAGATTGGGAGTGAGTGACAGCGGTCCGGATCAAATCCGCGGTTCATTGACAGTGATTTGTTCAACGCCGGCGTGCGGCCCGGCGTTCACCCTGATGCGGCACCTGCATTCGGCCGGAGCCGTGGTTCTCGTAAGACCGGTCGCGCCGGCGGGTGACTGCCCCGCGCCGATTTCCTGTTTCGAGGTCGACCACCTCGAGCCGTTCTCTGCCTGGATGCGCGTCCTGCCGCCCGTGGGCCGCAGACTGCTTCCAGTCGCATCCAACCGGCAGTGAGGCGGCTCCATCGGCATGGGGCCGCGCCGCCGGTGAAGAATCACAAACGCCCGTCGGTGCCCGATGGGTCGGAGGAAAGAGATGAATCGAGCCACGCTGGCGATCGTCTGCCTGGCCGTGGTGGCCATGTTGATGCAAGCCCGGAATGGCCAGGAGGTGCCCGGGGCAGCAGGTACTCCCGGCAAGCCCCGGGACGGCCGACAGCCGCTGACACTCACCCATGTCGCCAATTCGGGCGTGCTGCTGGCCACCGGCACGAACAAGGTCCTCATCGACGCCCTCTTCACTGCGGCGCCCCCCGAATACCGGTCGCCCGACCCGGCCGTGAACGAGAAAATGAAGGCGGGCGCGGCGCCCTTCGACGCGGTGGACCTGGTGCTGATCACCCACAATCACCCCGACCACCTCGATGCGGGCCTGGCCGCGCACTACCTGGAAGCCTTTCCGAAGGTTATCCTGGCGGCACCCGCGGACGCCGTGGAGGATCTGCGCACTCGGGCCGCGGACTGGGCGAAACTTGCGCCGCGGGTCGTTGTCTTCGACCTGGCCGTCGGAGAACAGGCGACCCGCACCGTGGCCGGATTTTCGCTGACGGCCTACCGCACCTGGCACAGCGGCCAGCGGGAGTCGCCCATGAACCTCATGTACTCGCTGCGATTCGGCGGCTGGCAAATCTTCCACGAGGGAGACTCGGATGCGACGCTCGACGAGTTCCGCGAATTCGGCCTGGGCGGGTCGGCGATCGACCTGGCGTTGGTGCACTACTGGTTTCCTCTGGTCCCCGAGACCGCCACGCTGTTACAGGAGGTTCTCCGACCGGCGCACATCGGCCTGACCCATCTGCCGGTCCGTCTCGAGGGGGATGCGCCGGGCAAAATCAATCAGGTGCGGTCACACTACCGGGACATTTTCCTGTTGCTGCCCGGCATGCCGGTCAAGCTGTTTCCGGCGCAGCCGAACCCGGCCGTCCTGACTCCGGTAAGCCCTTGACCGGCAGTGATGCGATGGAGCCGGAAGTGCAGTCTGCGTCGGACCGGGTTAATTTGAATCGGGGGAGATGTACAGTGAGAAGAACCCGCCTTGTCTTTGGTCTCGCGCTCTGCATCGCCGCAGCCGTGTGGGGACAGGCCGGAGACGCGCCCGGCGCCGCCGACCCGGATATCCGGATGGTCCGCCTGGGCGACCGGGCCGCCGTCCTCCAGGTGGGCGGGGAGTCGTTCACCAACACCATCGTGCTGGCGTCTGCCCGGGGCCTGGTGGTCATCGATACCGGTCAACTGCCGTCCCTGGGGCCGGCCCTGCGGGCGGCGGCGGAGCGCGCGTTCGGCCGGACGGACATCGCGCTGGTGATCAACACCCACGCCCATTTCGACCACATCGACGGCAACCAGGCGTTCGCCGGCATCCCCATCGTCGCCCATGCCAACGCCGAGCGTCAGATGCGGCAGTGGTACGGGAGCCCGGCGGCGATCGCGGCGTTCGTCCGGAACCGGATCGCCTGGCGTACGCGGGAGGAAAACCGCCTGCAGCCGCTGCCCGCCGACTCGCCGGACGTCGTCCGGACCCGGGCGGCGCTGGCCAACGACGCGGCGATGGTGGACGACTTCCGCCAGGGCCGCTTCCGGCTCACCCTGCCCACGATCACCTTCACCGACCGTCTGAGCCTCGACCTGGGCGACCTCACCCTGAAGCTCGCCTGGTACGGCCGGGCCCACACCGAGGGCGACATCCTCGTCCACGTGCCGGAGCTCCGACTCCTCCTGGTGGGCGACCTGTTCGACAGCGGCTGGCTGCCCGATTTCGGGGGAGCGTCCGCCGATCCGCCGGCGGGATTCCGGGCCCTGGACGCCCTGCCCACCGGCGACGCCGCGGTCCAGACCGTGGTGGGCGGTCATTCCGAGGCCATGAGCGGCGACGCGTTCCGGGCCCAGGCGGCGTATCTGCGGGACATCTGGGACGGCGTGGCCGCCGCCCGCCGGGAGGGCGCGACGCAGGCGGAGACCCGGACCCGCTTCCCATTCGAGTCACGGTACCCCACCCTGGCCGGCCTCGTCCGGAGCTGGCAGGGCCAGGATCTCCACGCCGCCAACATCGACTTGGCGTGGCGCCTGCAGTCCGAGTCCTCCGCCCGGGCCCTCGAATCGCTCGTCGCGGCCCGCGGGCTGGAGGCGGCGCTGGCCGAGTACCGCTCCGGCATCGCCGGCAACGACCGCTACTTCCTGGACGAGACCGAGATGAACGCCCTTGGCTACCGCTACCTGCAGGGCGGCCGGACCGCCGAGGCGCTGGTCGTCTTCGAACTCAACGCCGCGGCCTTCCCCGAGTCCTGGAACGCCTGGGACAGCCTGGCCGAAGCATACTATTTCAGTGATGATCTGGACAAAGCGGAGCAGTATTACAGCCGATCGGTGGAATTGAACCCGGGCAACCGGAACGGCCAGGATAGCATCAGCCGGATCCGGGGGAAGAAGCTGGATGCCGCCGGGGAGACCGCCGCCTCCGTCTCGTTGCCGCCAGGTGCCGCCTCCGGGCTCCGCGGCCCTTACCTGGGCCAGACTCCGCCGGGAGCGACCCCCGCGGCGTTCGCCCCCGGGATCGTGTCCTCGGCCGGAGCGGTGGAGTTCGCCATCGCCTTCACCCCCGACGGCCGGGAGCTGTTCTTCACCCGGCGCATCGAAGGGGGCGAGAACATCCTGCTGGCCGCCCGGCTGGGGCCCGACGGCTGGACCGCGCCCGAGCCGGCCGCCTTCACCGGCGGCTTCCCCGCCGACGAGCCGCATGTCACGCCTGACGGCCGCCGGCTCTACTTCGGCTGCCTGCGCCCGATCCCCGGCGCAGAGCGCCCGGAGTGGGCCATCTGGTACACGGAGCGCACGCCCGGCGGCGGCTGGGGCGAGGCCCGCTACCACGGGCCGGGCATGTACCCCTCAGTGGCGCGGAGCGGCAACCTCTACCTCACCGACGTCGAACGCACCGCCGGCGGCGGCGTGGTTATTTACCCCTGGGCGGACGGCCGGTACGGACCGCCGCAGAAGCTGGGCGGCGGCGTGAACGCGCCGCGGGGCGCCGCCCACGCCTTCATCGCCCCCGACGAGAGCTACATCCTGTTCGACTCGTACCACCGTCCCGACGGCCAAGGGGGCGAAGGCGACCTCTATGTCTGCTTCCGCCGAGCGGACGGTTCCTGGGGCGAGGCACACAACCTGGGCGACACCATCAACACGCCGGCCACCACCTTCTGCCCCATGGTCAGCCCCGACGGCCGCTACATCTTCTTCAGCACCTGCCGCGACATCCACTGGGTCAGCGCAGGAGTGCTGGACGAACTCAAAGCCCGCGCGACCGTAACCGCGACGCCCGGCCGCTCCCTGCGCTGCTTGGTGCTGCTGGGCGAATGGTTCGGCGACACCTACTTCCCGCTGCGCGACGAGATCGCCCGGCGCGGCTGGGCCATGAAGCGGGTGGGCGTCGACGCCGAATATCGAGGCTGCTACCAGAAGGCGCGCGATGTACTGCTCACGAGCGAGATCCTCATCCCCGATCTGAAGGACTTCTCCGGCTACGACTGCCTCATCATCCCCAGCGGCCCGCAATTCCGGAAATTCAACGCCAATCCGACCGTCCTCCAGTTCGTCGCCGATGCCCATGCGGCGGGGGTGCTCATCGCCTCGTTCTGCACCGGCAACCGGGTGGTCCAGGCCGCGGGGCTGCTGGACGGCGCCGACGGCGCGGCGATCTCCCCGGCTGTCGTCACCCGGGTCTGGCCGGGCATCATCCTCGGCCCCCGCGGCGGCGGCCCGCCACCCGGCGACGGGTTCGAGAGCGCCCCGGTGAAGGAGATCCTCGACGCCGTCGCCCGCGAACTCGACCTTCGGGACCGGGCGGCCGCGTCATATCTCGGCGAACCGCCTCCGGGCCTGACGCCGCGCCTGTTCGCGCCGGAGCGGCTCGGTCCGGACGTCAGCCTCGGGTGTTCCGGCTGGGGCGCGGAAATGGAGGACTTCATCTATCAGGCCTGGGTCGAACGGAAGCCCCACCTGTTCCTCATCGCGCAACGGGACGGGAACTGGGGCGAACCCGAACCACTGGCCTTCGCCGACGCCTACGAGATCGGGGATTTCACCGTCGCCCCCGACGGCCGAACGGTGATCTTCGAGTCAAGCCGGTTGAGTGTTTCCGACAACAGCGTGAGCAAAGCCGGAGACCTCTGGACGATCACCCGCTCCGACACCGGCTGGACGAAACCCCATCCTCTGGGGCCGCCCATCAACACGGCACATCACGAAAGCTACCCCTGCCTGGCCGCCAACGGCAACCTCTACTTCTTCAGCCGGAAGCCCGGCGGTTTCGGCGAGTCGGACCTGTACATGTCCTCGCTGAAAGACGGGACCTACCAGGAACCGGTGAACCTCGGACCGCGCTTCAACACCGCGCAGCACGAGTGGGACCCCTTCGTCGCCCCGGACGAGAGCTACCTGGTCTTCTGCTCCATGAAGCCGGGGGGATTGGGCGAGGACGATCTCTACGTTTCGTTCCGCCGCGTCGACGGCGCCTGGGGCGATCCAGTCCACCTGGGCGGGGCGATCAATTCGGAGAAATCGGAAAACCGGCCCTACGTCAGCCCGGACGGGAAATACCTTTTCTACACGAGCAACCGCAACGGGCACCGGCAGATCTTCTGGGCGGATGCCGCGATCCTCGAGTCGCTCCGGCCCGGCAAGGAGGACAAGTGAGTGCGTTGATCCGATCCGGCCTCGTCGCGGCCTGCCTGATGGGGAGCATCGTCGCCGCCCCGGCCGTCGAATCCGGGACGGCACTGGCCGATGGTCCGCACCCGGTGGGATTCGAGCTGGTCCAGACCGCGGACCCGGCCCGCGCGTTCCCCTCACTGGAAGGCGCCGGCTTCCGGGACCGGCCCATGCGGATCTACCTCTGGTACCCCGCCCGGGAGGCCGGATCGGCACCGCTCACCATCGGGGATTTCGTCCGAATGGCCGCCGACGATTTCCGTCTGTCCGACGGCCCGGCGGCGGGCGGCGCTTCGCTTCCAGTGCCGCTGGCCAGGGGCCTGGACGACGGGGAGCGCGCCGCACTCATGGCCCGGCCGCTGGCCGCCCGCCTCGGCGCACCCGCCGCCGCCGGCGAATTCCCCCTGCTGGTGATGGGCCAGGGGCTGTACTACGAATCCCCCCTGTCGCAGGTCTACCTCGCCGAGCACATGGCCAGCCGAGGGTACGTGGTGGCCACGTGCCCGCTCCTCGGCACGCAGTACCGCCTGGTGAACCTCTCCGTCGAAGATCTGGAGACCGAAATCCGCGACATGGAGTTCGCCATCGCCGCGGCGCGCTCGCGGCCGGGCGTCCACCCCCGCCGCCTGGGGGTCATCGGTTACGATCTGGGGGGGATGGCCGGACTGGTGCTCACCATGCGTAACCCGTCCGTCGAGGCGTTCCTCTCCCTCGACGCCGGGATCCTGTCGCCCCACCACTCCGGCCTGCCGGGCAGCCTGCCGGAATACCGCGAGGACCGCTTCACCGTGCCCTGGATGCACATGATGCAGGCGCGCTTCATCGCGCCGTCCACCGACACGGCGAAAACCCGGGAACTCTACAACCGGAAAATCTACGGCGACAGTTGGCTCGTCTCGGTGCCCACCGACAGCCACGGGCAGTTCTCCTCGTACGCCCGCTTCGGCATCCGGGCGGCGGTCCCCGGCTACTGGGGTCCCGTCGCCGATGATGCCGTCGCACTCCACGACGGGATCTGCCGGCTGGCGGGGACATTTTTCGACGCTGCGCTGAAGGGCGATCCCGCGGCGGCCGAGGCGCTGAAGTCCGCCGCCGCCGGCGCCGCCGGAACCCCGGGAACCGTCGATTGGAAGAAGGGCCTCCCGCCGCCCCCTTCCGCGTCGACGCTCATGCACCGCCTCATCGAGGGGGGCCCCGCCGCCGCCCGGGCGGCAATGGAGCAGCAGCGCGCCGCCGATCCCCCCGGCCCGCTCCCCGGCACGGACGAGCTCCGCTGGCTGGGCTACCACTGCCTGCTGTGGTGGGGCCGGGAGTCGGAAGCGCTCGACATATTCCGGTTGAACGTGTCGCTCTATCCGGATTCGGCGGACGCCCATGCCGCCCTGGGGGATGCGTTGGGCGTGCTGGGCCGGGTCGACGAGGCCGTCGCCGCGCTCCGCAAGGCCCTGGCGCTCAAACCCGACATGCCCCGAGTGGCTCGCCTGCTCGAGAGCCTGACGCAATCAGAGGAGAAGAAGACGACGCCATGAACACCAGCCGTCGGTTCCTTTCGATCGCCGGTTCGCTTCTGTGTCTCGTCGGCCTGACCCTCGTCGGACGCCCCGCTCCAGACGCCACGGCGGGAGCGAACGAGCGCATCGTGTTTCAATCCAACCGCAGCGGGACGTTCCAGATTTACAGCATGCAACCGGATGGCGCCGGTGTGCAGCGCCTGACCCGAAACAACGCGGCGGATGTCGGTCCGGCCCTGTCTCCGGATGGCACCCGGATCGCTTTCGTGTCGAACCGGGACGGCGCCGATCAGGTGTACTTGATGGAAATCGACGGCGGTCGTCCGCATCGGTTGACCCGCACCGCGGGAGCGGAAGTCGATCCCGTCTGGTCACCCGACGGAAGTCGAGTCTATTTCCGTAAGGAGATCGGCGACAGGCGAACCGCACTCTGCGTCGCAACCGTCGCCGGCGGCGAGATCCGGCAGCTGACGAACGGATCGGTCCGTTATTTGGCGCCGGATGTTTCGCCCGACGGAAAAACCATTCTCTGCGCCAGCGGCTCGGAAATCTGGGCCTTGGGAGCCGATGGCGGCAACCCGCGCCGGATCGCCCGGATCGATGGCACGATGGCGGCGTATCCCCGCTGGTCGCCCGACGGCCGGCGCATCGCCGTGGCGGTAATGACGGGTCTCCCTCCGAACCATCGGATGGACATCGCCACGCTGGACGCCGATGGGACCGGCACGCAGGTCCTGACCCACTCTGAAGGCATCAGCGAGTATCCCGCCTGGTCTCCGGACGGCGTCGCGATCGTCTTCCAGTCATCACGCGACGGCAATTTCGAGATTTACCGGATGAACGCCGATGGCGGTGCTGCCCGGCGGCTAACCAACGACCAAGGGATCGACGGCCGGCCGAATTGGGGGCGTTGGGCAGCCGGAACGGTCCCCGTCCGATGAGAATGGGCGGAGCGACAGAGCGGATGGATGGATCGGTGAAAATTCCGGAGGTGGAAACGTGAGATCGCACAGGACGAACAGGACTTCGCGGATCCGGCCGGCCCGGGTTGGTATCGGTTGGATGATCCTCCTGCTGGCGTTATCGGGTACTCCCGCCTGCCTGCCCCATGCCGCCGAATCCGATTCCGGTTCCCGGCAACTGACGGAACATCGCGAGCAGCGGGCCAACGAGATCCAACCGCCGGGGCTGGTGATGGACATCCTGGGCGTCAGGCCCGGCATGGTCATCGGCGAGGTGGGCGCCGGCCGCGGCCGGGTCACGGTCCACCTGGCGGACCGGGTGGGCGCGACGGGTAAGATCTACGCCAACGACATCAAAGCCGATTCGCTCGAATACCTGAAGGCGCGCTGCCGGCGCCTGGGCCTGGCCAACGTCGAAACCATCCTCAGCCGGACCGACGACGCCTGCTTCCCCAAGGACAGCCTCGACCTGGTCTTCATGGCCTGGGTCTACCACCACGTGGACGCGCCGGTGCCCCTGCTCCGCAGCTTGCTGCCCAGCCTGAAGCCGTGGGGCGTCGTGGCCATGGCGGAGCCGAAGCCGGAAGCGCATTCCGAGGAAGAGGCCCGGCGGCTGACCCGGGAGTCGGTTGGAGCGGAGGCGCGGGCGGCCGGCTTCGTCCTGGACGCGGTGATCGAGGACAAACTAAAAGAGGACAACATTTTCATCCTCCGCCCCGCCGTGCCCGACACGCCCGATTCGCATGACCGGGTGAAAGTCCGCGCCCTGTGGCTCGACTACCTGGAATGGTCGAAATCACTCGGCGGCCGGAAGTCGCTGCGGGACTACGCGGCGCATCTCGACACGCAGGGCGTGCCCGGGGCCGAGGTCCGGCGCCGGCTGCAGGTCATCCGGGGCCAGTTCACCGAGCAGCCCGAAGGAATCGAGATGATCTACGATCCCATGTTCGGCAAACCTCTCACCGGTGACCTGGCGAAAGACGGCTTCAAGACCGCGCCCAACGTCTTTCTCGTCGAGTCGATGAAAAGAATCCCGCCGGTCGGCCAGGCGCTGGACGTGGGTGCCGGCATGGGCCGAAACGCCGTTCACCTGGCGGCTCTCGGCTGGACGGTGACGGCGATCGACCTGTCGGCCGAGGGCCTGGCGGTCCTGAAGGCCGACTCCGCCAAAGCCGGCCTGAATGTTCAGACGGTCAAGACGTCCTACGCCGATTACGACTTCGGCCGGGAACGCTGGGATCTCATGGCCTTGATTCTGTCGTGGGCGCCGGTGGAAGAGCCCGCATTTCTGGACCGCCTGAAGCGGTCGATCCGTCCGGGCGGCTACGTGGTGTTCGAGCACGTGCTGCAGCGCGCCGATGACCCGTTCCCGCCCGGCGTCCACGCCTTGGCGCCCGGCGAGTTGCGGGCGCTGTTCGGAGATTTTGAAATCGTGACCTACCGGGAGGCCGACCTCGCGGGCGATTGGGGCGGGCCGCCCACTCCCCACGTCCGGATGGTGGCCCGCAAGCGCGGCGGGGTTTAGGAGGACAGCTCGATGAACCACAAACCCATCGTCGCCGCAGGTCTCGTCGTCATCTTCACCTTCGTCGCCCTGGCCCTTGGATGCAAGGCGGCCTGGCCGGAAGCCGGCGGGTCACCGGCATCCCCAGGCATGCTGGATCCGGAGAACGACAACGAGGCCCGGCTCAACCGGCTGCAGCCCCCGGACCGGGTGATGGACGCCGTGGGCGTGGCGCCGGGCCAGGTGGTCGCCGAGATCGGCGCGGGGCGCGGACGGTACGCGGTCCAGCTCGCCGCCCGGGTGGGCGCCGAGGGGCGCGTGTACGCCGAGGACATTGACGCCGTTGCCCTGAAGTACCTGCGCGCCCGCTGCGACCGCTGGAACATCCGGAACGTCGAAACCGTCCTGGGCGAAGTGAACGACCCGCGGCTGCCCACGGATTCGCTGGACCTGATCTTCATCATCTCCTCGTTCCATCACTTCGAAGATCCCGTCACCCTCATGCGCAACGCCCGCAAGGCGCTGAAGCGATCAGGCAAGCTGGCCATCGTGGAGTGGGCGCCGCGTCCGGACCGCGAATACCTGACGCCCGAGCAGATGGCCGCGACGATGAAGCGGGCCGGCTTCACGCTGGCGCGCACCGAGACGTTCCTGCTGGCCAACGGGCTGTACATCTACCTGTTCCACCCGGACGGCGGCGATCGCGGCCCGGGACAGAATCCAACCCGGGAGAATGCCCGATGAGATTCGCCTTCGTCACCGTGCTGGCGCTCGGGATCGCGCTGTTCGGCCTCGCTCAGGATCCGGACATCTTCCGGCTGATCCAGGACGGCCAGTCGGCCCAGGTCGCGGCGCTGCTGGACGCGCACCCGCTGCTGGTCAACGCCACCGACCGCGCCGGCCGCACACCGCTGTTCGCCGCCGTCTCGGCCGGCAACCGGGAGATGGCGCGCCTGCTCCTGGAGCGGGGCGCGCCGGTTCGGGTGGGCGACCACAACCTGCGCGCGCCGATCCATGCCGCCAACTGGCGCGGCGACCCGGCGATGATCGACCTGCTGCTGGACCACGGCGCCGTGGTGGACACGCGGGCCATCGGCGGCGCCACGCCGCTGATCCACGCCTCCCTGAGCGACAATTTCGCAATGTGCCGCCACCTCATCGATCGCGGCGCCGACATCCACACGCAGTGCAACTCCCTGACCACGCCCCTGTACTTCGCCGTGCTCAACAACAACCGGGAGTATTGCGACTATCTCCTCCAGGCCGGGGCCGAGGTCGACGTGCCGGATTTTCTCGACCGGACGCACCTGGCGATCGCCGTCCGGGACGGGAACTCCGCGCTCGTGCAATCCCTGGTCGCGAACGGCTCGGATCCCTTCCGCAAGGACCGGCATCTCGGCCGGTCGTTGCTCCATCTTGCCGCCGTCGAAGGACACGCGGACGTCCTCGAAATCCTGCTGCGGGCCGGCTTGAAACCCGATGAGAAAGACACCAGCGGCGCGACGGCCCTCGATTACGCCCGCCGCTACGGGCACGCCTCGGCCGCCCGGCTGCTTCGGGGACAGGGAGCGGACAGCGGCAGCCCTTCCAGCCGCGACGCCGACGGCGCCACCTCGCTGGCGGAACTTAAAGCGCGGGAAGCGGAGGTCATCAAGCTGCAGAATGGGAGCTGGGCGGTGAGCACCCGCAGCGCCCTCCTGGTCTTCGGTTATTCGGAAACCGGCGCCGCTCCCCCGGAAAAGTCCCTGGCCAATGGCCATCTGACGGCCGAATCCCTTGCCGCCATCGCCGGTCGGGGCCGCCGCGTCATCTACGTCGACAGGGACATCCATCCACCCGGACGTCCATTCTCCCTCGAAGGAACCAATCCATTCTTTTCCTTCCAGAAAGACAACCCCGGGCTCGCCTTCATCCTCAATCCGGCCCATGACCGCTTCTACGCCCGCCTCGATCTGAAGCAGGCGTATTTTCCCCGGGCGAACGAACCCTTGGCCCTCGACGGGCTCACGGTCACGGCCCTCCCGTCTTACGGCGCTCATTCCGCCACGGTGCTGGAGATCGACGGCTTGACGATCGTCTGGCTGACCGGCATCTGCGACAACTATCTCGTTCAGCGCCGCGACGCCGGCGTCATCGACCGGTTGATGGCCCGGGGCGTCCGGCCCGACATCCTGCTCCTCGGAACCCCTTCCGGCATCGGCCCGGAGTTCGCCCACGGCATCCGCGAAGCCTTCCGGGAGACGGTCCGGCTCCAGCCGAAAGCCGTTTTCGCCTTCGGCCACGAACCGCTGGAGCGGAAAGTCCGTCTCCAGCTCTCCCGGAAGCAGGCGGACCTTGCCGCCCTGCGCACGGCCGGCAATCCCGGCGACCGGTTCATCGTCCGCAATGAGGAGGCGCGCTGATGACGGCAAGATGGCGGCGGCTCGCTTCTGTTGTCGCTCTCCTCTCGGCGGGCATGGTGGCCGGGAGCGCGCCGGATCGGGACGTTCCCGTCGCCGACGTTTTCCAAGTGATGGCGCTGGCGGACGACGGCCGGATGGACGCCCTCTGGCCGGGCTTCCGGACGCGGGACATCCCCGTGCTCGTCTTCGACGGGCGGGACACCTACCTGTTCCACGTCCCGAACGCCCCCGAAGGGTTTACCCCGACGGCGCCGGACCCGGGCGTGTTCATCCACCGGGGCCGGCATCCGCTGGCGCGGGGAAACTCCGTGACCCGGCTGGGCGAGGGCTGGGTGGCGACAAGTGTCCTCGCCGCCGCTTCGAAACGAACGGGCGAGGCCTACGCGTCGAAGGACCTGGCCGGCATCATCGTGCACGAGCAATTCCACGTGTTCCAGCGGACGCGCCACCCGCGCTGGCGGCCCAACGACGGGGTGCTGCTCCGCTACCCGGCCGAGACGGCCGAGGCGCTGGCGCTGCGGCGCCTGGAAAAGGAGGCCTTCCGGCGGGCGGTGACCGCCCCGGAGCCGGCCGCCATGGCCGGGTGGGCGCGGCAGGCGCTGCACTGCCGGCAGGAGCGCCTCGGCCCGCTCCCCGAGCCGTTCGTCACGTACGAGAAGGAGCTGCAGCGCACCGAGGGGCTGTCGGACTACGTCGAGCGGCTGGCCCGCCGGGTCGACCCGCTCGACGCCTCGAACATCACCGACGGCATCGCGCCGGCGGGCGTCCGCGATCTCGGCTACGTGGCGGGGCGCTGGATCGCCATGATCCTGGACGCGCTGCGACCGGACTGGAAGGCGCGCCTGGAAGCGGACGACCGCCTGTACCTGGAGGAGCTGCTCGTCGCCGCCCTCGCCGTGCGGCCGGAAGCGTTCCGGGCCTTCAGCCGCGACGAGCAGGAGGCGTTCCGCGCCGCGGCCCGGGCGGACCTGGCCGCGTGGCAGGCGCGCAAAGAGCAAGAGCTCATCCGCCACGACGCGGCGCCCGGGTACCGCCTGGAGATCCGGGCCGCCGCCCGGCCTTTCGGCATCCGGCTGTTCGACCCGCTGGCGATGGAGATCCTGGCCGACGGCGGCGTGTACCACCGGCTGGTCTTCGTCGCCGGCGCCGACGGGAGCAGCCTTCGGATCATGAACCATCCCAGCCTGACCTGGTTCGACGACTCGCTCCGGGTGGTGCGGGTGTGCGTCCACGGACTGCCGCAGCCGCCGGAGATCCGCGAGGGCGAAAAGCGGCTCGTCGTGCGGCAGGGGGACGTGTCCATCGAGTTGACCTTCGCCCGGCTCACCGTCGAGGGCGACCGGTTCATCGTCGAGATGTGAGGGCGGCCCGCCGGCGCCGGCCGGCCGCCGCTCGTTTGGAAAAACTGAGACAGGAGCGAGCAGATGAGAGCATGGCGGACGTTTTCGATAGTGACGGCACTCTGTTTCCTGACCATGGCGGCGGCGCGTTCCCAGGAGATTTTCGACGCGGTGCGCGCGGGCGACGCGGCCGCGGTCCGGGCGCTCCTTGAGCGGTCCCCCGAAGCCCTTACCGCCCGCGACGGCGGCGGCAACACCCCCCTGCACATCGCCGCCGCGAGCGGCAACGTGGAACTGATCCTCGCCCTGATCGAGAAGGGCGCCCCGTTGGAGCTTCAGAACGCCCGGATCAAGACTCCGCTGCACCTCGCCGCGATGAACGACCGGACCGAGGCCGTGACCGCGCTGCTCCGGAAGGGCGCGGCCATCGAAGCGCGGGACGACTACCAGCGCACCGCCCTGATCCTGTGCGCGCGTGAGCGGGGGCAGGCGGCCACCGGCCGGGTGCTCATCGAGGCGGGGGCCGACGTGAACGCCGTCGACAAGTTCGGCTCGAGCGCCCTCGGCCTGGCGGCCTGGCGGGGGAAGCAGGAGTTCGTGGACCTGCTCCTCGGCCATGGCGCCCGGTTGCCGGAAGCCCCGGCGGAGCGGCGGCAGTTGATCGCGGAAGCCGCCTCTCACGGGCTGACCGGGCTGTTTCAACGCCTGGCCGACCGGATTCCGGACCTGAAGGATGCGGCCGAGGGCGGCGTCCTCCTGAACTCCGCGGCTTCAGGCGGTTCCGCCGAGATCGTCTCCGCCCTCCTGGCCAAGGGATGCGATCCCGCCCGGGCCGACCGGTTCGGCTGGACGCCGCTCCACTACGCCGCTCGTGACGGCCGGACCGAGGCCGCCCGGATGCTCATCGAGCGGGGCGCCCCCCTCGACGCCCGGGCCCTCATGGGCCAGACGGCCTACAACGTCGCCCGGGAGCGGGAGATGACCGCCACGGCGGCCCTGCTGGCGGAACGGGGCGCCGACACCGCGGCGATCCGGTTCCCGGTCCTCGAAGGCGATTACCTGGGCCAACCGCCACCGAAAGACCAGGCTGAATTGTTCGGCCTGGGCATCATCTCGTCGATCTGGGGCCTCCACAGCACGGCGGTGTTTTCGCCGGACGGGAACGAAGTCTACTGGGCGCCCATGATGGCGTTCCCGGGGGAGGTCTATTCCCGGGGGGGCCTCCAGATGATGAAGCGGGTGAACGGCCGGTGGACGGCCCCGGTCTGGGCGCCCTTCTCGGGCCCCCGCGGCGAGGACGACGTTCCATTCTTCTCGGCGGACGGACGCCGGCTCTATTTCATTTCTCAGCGCCCGCTGCCGGGCGAGAGCCAGCCGGGGAGCGAGAAGATCTGGCTTGCCAACCGGACCGCCGCCGGCTGGTCCGAGCCCCGCCCGCTCGATCCGGCCGTCAACGCGCACCCCATGCACTGGCAGTTCTCGCTGGACCGGAACGGGAACCTGTACTTCGCGGGACAGGGCACCGACAGCCACGGCCTGGACGACATTTACCGGGCCCGGTTCTCCGGCGGCGCGTATGAGCCGCCGGTCAACCTGGGGGCACCCGTCAACTCGGCGGCCGGCGAGAACTCGCCCTTCATCGCCCCGGACGGGAGCTATCTCCTGTTTTCCCGGCAGTACGACATCTGGGCGAGCTTCCGCGACGCCGCCGGGGCCTGGTCCGAACCCGTCCGCCTGGGCCCGGAGATCAACAGCCCGTCCATCGAACTCTGCCCCATGGTCACGGCCGACGGCAAGTACATCTTCTTCCTGAGCCAGCGCGATGGCGAGAGCCACGCCTACTGGGTCCGCGCCGACGTCATCGAGAAGGCCCGGCCCGGCCGTGCGCCCACCGCGGCGGAACTCGTGGACCGCTGCGCCCGGGCCATGGGCGGTGCGGAGGCGATTCGAGGATTGAAGACCCTTCGCTTCCATTCCATTTACCCGGACCATGGCGACACGCCGATCCTGTTCGAGATCATGCGGCCCAACCGCAGCCGGAGCCCCCGGGCCGACCTCGTTTTCGATGGAACGCGGGCCTGTTTCATCAACGGCAGGGACGGCAAGCCCGGCCCGCAAATGGTCCCCGCCGAGGAGCTCGTCGACTTCGAGGTGGAGATCGGCTGGTTTTTCCCCGCGTTCTTCGACTATCCCGCCGAGTATGCCGGCGCCGAGACCGTTGAGGGTCGCGAAGCCCACAAGCTCCGCGTCGCCCTGCCTCGCGGGGCCCGGATGACCTATTTCCTCGATGCGGCGACGGACCTTGTGGTCAGGATCACCGCGGAATTCACCCTCGGTGGAAAGGAATACACGTTCGATCGGGCCCTCAGCGATCATCGTCCCGTCAACGGGCTCGTATTCCCCCACTGCTTCACCTACACCGGCCGGACCGGTGTCCAAACCGGACGCATTGAGAAGATCGAGCTCAACGTCCCTCTCGCCGAGGACGCCTTCCGCATTCCGAAGGAGCCGGCCGGCGGCGATCACGCCGTGACGTTCTACTCCGGCCGGGACGGCAACAAGGAGGTCTACATTCTTTATCCCGGACGCAAAGAGCCCGTGAACCTGACCCGCCACCCGGCGCAGGACCTCTGCCCCGCCGCCTCCCCGGTCGGCGGGCGGATCGCGTTCCTGAGCGACCGGGACGGCAACATGGAGATCTACAGCATGGCCGTCGACGGCAGCGACGTCCGCCGGCTCACCGCCTCGCCCGAAAACGAGGAGCACCCCGAGTTCACCCCCGACGGGAGGAGCATCCTCTTCGTCAAGGACTACGAACAGCGCACCGAGATCTGGATCATGGCCGCCGACGGCGCGGATCCGCGACGCCTCACGAACAACGCCGCCCGGGACGAGCGGCCGTTCATGTCGCCCGACGGGTCGAAGATCGTCTTCATGTCCAGCCGCGACGGCAACTACGAGATCTACACCATGGCCGCCGACGGCAGCGGCCAGACGCGCCTCACGAACACGCCGGAGTGGGAGATCTTCCCGGCCTGGTCCCCCGACGGCCGGCAGATCGCATATTCCCAAAAATTCAGGGCCGATGGCCGGATGCAGGGCATGATCCGGGTGATGAGCGCCGACGGCGGCGGCGACCAGGCGGTCACGGCGGTGGAGACCCGGGACGAGAACGCCATGTGGTCGCCCGACGGCCGTTACATCCTGTTCCAGAGCGTCCGCGACGGCAATTTCGAGGTGTACCGGATCGACGCCGACGGCGGTCACCCGGTCCGCCTCACGGACGATCCGGCCTGGGACGGCTGGGCCGCGTTCGTGCCGGTCCAGAAGGGGAGACAAGGATCGCATTGAAATCAGGGAGGACTCATGAGATACCGCACGACCTGGCTTGCAATTATTTTGACCGCTGTCTTCGCGGTGGGCCACCTGGCTGCCGCGGATGACCCCGCCGACCGAGCCGCGGTGCAACGCGCCATCGAGCAGTCCATCGGCTGGGCCATCGAGAAGGACTTCGACGCCATGTTCCGCCTGTGGGCCGACGACATGTTCCACTTCTGGCTCTTCTCCGACAGCCAGGTGATCGGGCTCGAGAACTTCAAGAAACACGCGGAGCAGTGGCGCGACCCCGACTTCCGGGGCACCCGCTTCGAGTTCCGCGACCTGCGCATCGTCTTTTCGCGCTCCGGCGACGTGGCCTGGTACTCCTGTCATCTCGATGACTGCGGCTCCTACAAGGGGAAAGAGTTCTGTCTCAAGGACGTCTTCCAGACCGGGGTGCTGGAAAAGCGCGACGGCCGCTGGGTGCACGTGCTGATGCACGGCTCCTACCCGGTGGACAAGGTGCCGGCAGGCTACGTCCGCCGGTTCTACCGCGACCTGTTCGAGAAGCCGGAGG
>Ga0116142_10002544_pt1 | contig 19521 bp, 17 predicted proteins | sample AD_UKC033_MetaG_FD_89785 | JGI IMG/M metagenome (GOLD analysis project Ga0116142, IMG submission 89785) | Active sludge microbial communities of municipal wastewater-treating anaerobic digesters from USA - AD_UKC033_MetaG | ecosystem: Engineered > Bioreactor > Anaerobic > Digestate | place: USA... | reverse complement strand
TTCTTCTTTTCCCTTTGCTGATCAACACCTCATGGCCGCACTATTTCGTTTATCTGCCGTTTTGCGGATTACTGCTTCTACAGAACGCCAAAACCTCTTTTATAAGAGCAATCATAGCAATCGCACTTATCATGCAGAGCTGCCTGATTTATGCTCTCAGCGATTATCAGTTCTATGCCGGCAATGGTTTTCTTCTTGTGGCCAACCTGCTGCTTTTAGGCGCCTGGTTTCGAATACAAAAGAAAACTCCGGGTTCTGGTCGTATTTGACCCGAACCCGGAGTTCGTTTAAACTGCTGAAAATTCAGTCAGATCTGCTGCCTGATCAGTATTTTTTGCAGGGTTTGCTTTCGAGCTGTCTCCAGTGACCTTTGGTGTGTTTACCGTTTTTGTCATAGTGACCTTTTACGAAGGTTTTGCCTTTTTTGCCGGTTACTGCTTTTTTAACAGACACGCCAGCATCCATGACTTTGTTCTGAATAGCGTCGTGAGCCTTGGTTCCAGCTTTTTTGCCTGCGGCAAAGCCCTTCTGAAAAGAAGTTTTTACTTTGCTGAAAAAGCCAGGTTTGTGATTGCCACACTGACCGGCTTGACCGGCCTGCCCAGCCTGACCGGCTTGTCCTGCCTGACCTGCCTGACCTGCCTGACCTGCCTGACCTGCCTGACCGGCTTGTGAAGACTGTGAAGACTGACCAGACTGATTGGGGTTACCGGCGAATGAAGGAACGGCGATAAGAGAAAGGGCAAGAACTGAGCTCATGATTACTTTACGCATTTGACACCCTCCTGATAAACTTACTTACTTATAAAATCGAATGATAAATGAATGATGCAAAGTTTAAAGCAACTTGCATGCCAAAGTCAAAATCAGCTCTCTTTTCCTTTATTTGAAAGCATTAAAACATGCACGCTCTGCATAAGAAACCTGCTTGTTCTGCCGAAATTCCAGCAATCCGTTGCCAAAAATCAGGCAACACTGTACAGGATTCAGACAGCTGTTGTCTTTCGGTGGCCAACGACCATGAATTCATATTCATCCAGAGAGATCACGCCACGTCTCCAGTTACCGGCCGTGCCCCCGTATATTTTATCGACCTTCAGGCCGACACGATTCACCATTCTAAAGATCTCAGGGGGCGTATAATAACGTTCTATACCGCGCACCTGAATTTTACGGCCATTCATTTCAACCTCATTGACGCATCGGGTAGTCAGGGTCTGCAGATCAGCGCCGCCAGCTTCGACATCAGAATCAGAAAGTGAGCGCAAAAGTCTGAAAGCACTCAAAACCGTTACCAAAAAAGGTCGGCCCGGAAGCAGCGATTCTGCAATACCGGCAAAAATAGCCATGTCTTTTTTCCAGATGTCGTCGTCGTCAGAAAACAGGCAAAGAGCGCCTTCACACAAAGAAATTACCGCGTCGAATGGCCTGGAAGCAACAAACTCCTGAGCGGCACATTCAATGAAATCAACCATCACGCCGCGCTCCTGCGCATTTTGTCTGGCTACTTCAAGCATACCGCCAGAAATATCGACACCAGTCACCTGGTAACCCCGGCGGGCCAGTTCAATAGAGTGCCGCCCGGTTCCACAGCCTATGTCTAGAATTGACGCACCGTGTTTCAGGCACAGTTCTGCTTCGATAAAATCGACCTCTGCGACCGTATTACGCGTAAAACATTCGTTTTCATAAACAGGGGCAATTTCGTCAAAGAAATCTTTCCAGGTATGCTGAATATTATTTTTCATCTTTCTCAGCAGCCTCCCTGAGCCCCGAGAAAAATCTGACAAAATCATTTTTAACGGCAGTAGTCGCGTCATAGTCATCTGCAGGCGTTTCTATGGCGTTCAAATCAACAACCTCACGCATCATCTGCAAGCTTTTTCGCAGTTCTTCCTGCGTTAGACCAGTACGCAGGCGCTGCAGGCTGACAGTATGCTTAACCTTGCCATCACTGCCGCCGGTAGTCTCTGAGTATCTTTCGATGATCAACGCGGTGATAGAAGCTATCTGATCGGGGGCAATGCGGTTTTCGGTCAGTCCGTAAATAAGGCGTTCAACAACGTCTGCACCACCGTCTTCATCCACCGGAAGACCTTCCCCAGCTTCGGCCGCGATTTTATTCTGGCGATAAAACGCAAGAAGCAACGACTTTACATGCAGATTCTTTTCAAGCTTCTGCGTTGAGCTGGTCAGCAGATTTATCAGGCCGATACGACCACTTCTTATTTCTTCAGCGATTGCGGCAGCCTGGCGCGTTATTTCTTCACGATCTGTCTCGTTGAAGGCCGCTTCGGCAATTTTTTCGACACTTTTTTCGAAGCCTTCAGCAGCAAACTCTTTACCGGACTCGTGCAGAAAGTTGAAGCTGAAATAGCCGCCAACCACTACCAGAGCAATTAAAAGCAGGCAACCGATACCAAAACAACCGCAACAGGTCTTTTTTTCCATGACAGATCCTTAAAACAAGACTTTTTCCATACGATAATGCTGAATCGTATCGAACAGAAGATAACTGTCACCAACCACCTGGTAACCAAGAACCAGATAAAAACCAACAGCTTCAGACCTGGCATCCAGAACTATTTTTTCGGCACCCTGCTCTCTGGCCACGTTCTCAAGCGATTCAACCAGCAAACGCCCGATACCTCTTCCTCTAAATTCAGAGTCTACAGCCATATATCTTATCTGAGCTTCAAATATTGAATTCATCTGAATCCTTGCCACACCCGCAATCCGGCTGCCACAGAAAACGGCACGGTGCCAGCATTCATCTTCGCGCTCATCTTTTTCACTGCCTTCAGGCTGATTCCAGGGGCGGCGAAGCACCTGCCAACGCAACTCATAATATTGCTGCCATTCAAAAGGTGTCTCCGGGCTTCTTACAACAAGATCTTCATTTACAGACATAATTTACTGCCTTGCGTTTTCAAGAGTATCCACCGGAACCATCATGTAAACCTGATCATTTTCGCGAACCAGCCCGGAAAGCTTGACTCCAACCAAAGAATTTTTAGCGGCGCTCGTAACGGGCTTGAATGCTTCTTCGATCGACAGGGCCTCGAGAACGACAACGCCGGTAGAAGGCCCCTGAAACATCAGCTCGTCGCCGCAATTGAAGCCACAGCCCTCAACTTTTATCTCAGCTACCATAACTTTTTTGAAAAAATTAGTCACAGTACCCACATGAACTTTTCTGTGGGTGGCCTTTGAACCGTTACCTCCGGTCCATTCTGATATCTGGCGCCCAAAAAAGAAACCATCTGAAAACCCTCTATGAAAAACTGAATCGAGACGGGACATCAGTTCTTTTTTCAACTCGCTCAGCTGTTGTTCGAAGCCTTCTTTGCCACGATTCAGGTAATAAAAATCTATCAGACGGCGGTAACAGGAAGTTACCACGCTGACATACTCGGGGCTGCGACCGCGCCCCTCGATTTTGAGACTGTCGACACCAGCCTCAAGGAGCTTTTCAAGAAAGGGAAGAGAGCAGAGATCTTTCGGGCTCATTACGTAATCCTGACCCAGCGTGAATTCTTTACCGTCACGAACGTCTTTGATCAGGTATTCACGGCGACACGGCTGCCGACACTCACCACGGTTGGCCGACGCATCGAAATGGAACTGCGACATGAAACAGCGCCCGCTTACCGAAACACACATAGCCCCGTGGGCGAAGACCTCGAGCTCGATATTGTCAGCTTCAGCGCCGAGGCTTTGTTTCAGATGCTCGCGCATGGAAACTATTTCGGCAAGAGTACATTCGCGGGCCAGAACAAAGCGCCTGATACCAAAGTGACGATACAAAAAGGTAAGAGAACTACTGTTGGCAACAGACATCTGCGTCGAGATAAACGGTTTTATGCCATGGCGCAAAGCCATCTCGAGAATGGCGAAATCCCAGCAGACAACCGCATCGATACCGGCCTCTACAGCTGCCTTGATCAAGCTGTCAGCCATTTCAAGCTCATTGTCAAAAACTATGGTATTCAGAGCGAGATAAGCCCTGGCTCCCTTTTTATGACAGGCTTCAGCAATTGCCGGCATATCTTCAATCGCAAAATTGCGGGCGCTGGCGCGCATGTTCATCGACACGACGCCGAAATACACAGCATCTGCACCCGCATCCAGAGCAGCACGCAGACTGATCATATCGCCGGCCGGCGCCATCAGTTCAGGAATTTTATTAACTTTCTTTTCAGCTTCCGGTTTCATGAAAACAGATTAACACGGGCACAGTTTTTTTTCATCCCGGCGACAACTCTGTTTGCCAGTGTTGGATTTTTTTTGCCGGCGGGAGTATAATCCGTTGACGAACTCAGAAAAGAGACAGTGGGGTGAATATGGTTAGAACAGAAATTCAAAAACATTTCTCAGAACTCGTTATACAGGCACTCTCTGATGAAAGCATCAAAATGGCTGCACCCATGACTGACTTCGAAGTTACCGTATTCGCAGCCACGATAGATCGGCTTGTCACAGAAGAAACCCTCCCGGAGACTTCTGAACTCATTGTCGAACCGCGACGAATAATCACTCTGCTGCAGACCGCCAACCTGCCCGAAGACGTTGCCCAGCAGGCCCGAAAAACTCTGCGCCGGTTTCGCGAAGTCATTATCAACCTCGCCGATGAGCCAGAAGTTAAAATTTTGAACTAATCTGCATATTTTATGTAACGCAAAGACAAGGCAAGCGCTATAGCGCCTTTAACAGCGCAGCTATCGCGACAGGATACTTATAACCCTTGCAGTAACGCGTGCTTAAAGTTATTTTAACATCAGGTTATATCTTGAGTCGATTTCGACCAATGACGAACAAAACGGCGTTGTCATCGCCATACCTGAATGACAGACTTTGCAAAAACTTTTTCATTGCCACCTCGAGGTGGCAATTTCTTTTTCTGCCACAACCAGATTTCATCATTCAGCCTCCAACTCTTTTTTCGACACCGTGAGTTTCCAGAGCTTATTGCAAACGCTTGACATCAGGCTTAAAATAAAGCAACCTGAGAGGAAATCTCAGACTACGGAGAAATGCCATGATTGCCTCGGAAAAACTCGGTCTTTTTATTCTAATTTCGCTGCTCATTGCCCTGTCTTTTATTCTCGCCAGCAGGGTCGAGGCCCAATCACCGACTTCAGACAGACCGGCCGTCGAAAAAATAAATGTTTTTGCCGTTGTCTCTCAGGAAATAGAATCGGCCTGCCTGGATGCCGCCCGCACCCTCATGCAGGAAGAAGCTCTCGAATCGTTTCCATTACAGGGATATCAGATTCACTGCACTCTTTACATGACCCAGTATCCGCAGGGAAGTCTTGAAAAGATAGCTGCAGTCGTCAGCGAAATCGCCAGCAACACACGTGAGTTCGAAGTAAAAAGCACCGGCCTGGAAATCACCGCCGGCAGCTGGTTTTTCTTGAACCTTGACCGCAACCGCAATCTGCAGACTTTTTCAGACACAACGGTCGAAAAACTGGCAGCACTGCGCTCACCCTCGAATTTTATTCCAGACTGGGCCAAAAGTTTTCCCAACAAGGTTGAATACATCAGCAAATATGGCAGCCCGAATGTTTATGCCGAGTTCAACCCGCACCTGACTCTCCTCGCCCAATCTGACGAAGAAAAACTTCAGCGTTTCATGAAAGCTCATTCTGAAAGCAGTTTCGCTAAACCCATAACCGGTAAAGTAGTCGCTATCGGCCTGGGCATAGCAGACCGCAATGGGCAGATGCAGAACCCATTCAAGATTTTCCCGCTGCAGCAGGTCAGCGAATGATTTGATCATAAACCCTTAGCACAGGGAAATAAAGAATCCGCCCCGTTTTATCGCCGGGGCGGATTCTTTTTATCAGGGCTTTGTCGAGAGAGAAACTTTCTCGCTAACGCTCATGATCAAATCGTAAAGAACGGGTATTATGACCATGGTCATGACCGTGCCAAGCAAAAGGCCTGCAGAAGCCACAACTCCCAGAGGCGACATTCGCTCCAGACCGACAGCCTGCTCAAAAACGAGAGGTATCAGCCCCAGTATCGTAGACATGGTAGTGATCAGAATTGGCCTGAACCTTGTTCTCACAGCATTTTCAAGAGCCTGATGTCGCGGAACGCCTCGAACAACGTCATTATCGATAAAGTCGATAAGAATGATCGCATTGTTAACAATTGTACCACCCAGCAGAATAATTCCCATCATGGCAGGCATACACATGGGTTTGTCAAAAACGAGCAAGCCCCAGAAAGCTCCGATAAGCGAAAGAGGTATCGCGCCCATTACCAGAAACGGTCGCCACCAGTTTTCGAACAGCAGAAACAGAACTATATAAAGCATTATGAAACCAAGCCCGAGAACCTTTCCAAGACGCCGGCCAGTTTCTGCCATATCCGACATGGTTCCTGACAAAACTACCGAATAACCACCCGGTATGGGAAACCCGGCAATAACCTGCTCTACATCAGCAGCAACCGCTGACAGAGGCCGAATAGAATTCAATCCGGTAATATCTATTGTTTCGTTCAGATTTTCTCGGGTAACCAGCGTCGGCTGCAGCACCTGTCGCGACTCACCCAGAGAACCAAGAAAAAGGTCGCCATCAGGTCCGGGTATGGCCAGATCACCGACATCGCCGCGCCATCTTTTGCCGCCCAGGCCAATTTCAGCGCGAACAGCCAGATCCACGAGCCCCTGCATTTTGAGAGCTCCCGGCATTCTTCCGGAAAGTGTCAGCCCCAGAAATTCACCGATGTCGGCAGGGGTCATCTGGTATCTTCCTGCCACCATCAGGTCAGGCGAAAAATGTGTTTCTGGCTTGTTTTTTGCCCACGTAAAACGCAGGTCCTGCAAACCATCGATTTTTCGCAGTCGTTCATCGATTTTTTCAGCCAGGTGATAAAGAATTTCCGGGTCACGACCGCTGATCATAACGTCGACCGGCGCTCTGGTCGTCGCCATTGGAGTTGCACCAAACTCAGAAACAGAAAATGACAGCAGTTCAGGAATCTCATTGAATCTGGCCCGCCAGTCGCGCATTATTTCCCATATGGTTTCTTTGCGACGATCCCGCGTTGTCAGACGCACCTGAATTTCGACCTGCTGCAAAAGTTGCCCCCCAGCACCAAAACTGACCTGACCAGGCTCAGAACCTGCAACCGTCGAAATATTCAAAACATGAGGATTCGAGTTGATGATATTTTCGAGTTTATCAATGCTTCTCTCTACCTCGTCGACAGGCATCGACGGTGGCATATCGGCTTTGATAATCACCATGCCGGTATCCATGCGCGGCATCAGTTCCCGGCCAACCAGCGGCAGCACCGTGCGGGCACTGACGGCAAGCATCAGAACAGCTGCAATCAGCAGTGGAACCCTTATTTTAAGACCCAGCCGTAAAAAACTGAGGTAAACATTGGTTAACACCTCGAGCAGAGTATTAACAGCTTTAAACAAAACGTTCGTGCCGTTTTGATCGCCGCTGTTTCGTGAGATCTCGGGCGCTTTGTACCAGTCAACCAGAAACTTCTTCAGCAGAATCGGAACAATGGTGACCGCGGCAATAAAAGAGCCGAGCAGAGTTGACGAAATAGTGAGTGTAAGCGGGCGCAGAACTTGCTGCACATAGCCGCCGACGAACATGATTGGGATCATTACAACAATTGTGGTCAGCATGCCGCCCCATATGGAAAAAACAACCTCTTCAGTGCCTCGCACCACAGCATCGACACCTCTCACATCGGACTCGAAATGGCGATAGACGTTTTCCACGACCACGATTGACGCGTCGACAACCATACCTACGGCAATTATCAGCCCTGACAAAGTGACCATATTCAAAGTAAAGGGGGTAAAATAAAGAAACGCAAATGCAGACAGAAAAGATAGAGGGATTGAAATACCGACTACAGCTGAAGCTCTCGCGTTCTGCAACAAAAGCAGAACAACCAGCATGGTCAGCCACACCGCCGAAAACAGGGCGTCTTTCATGCCTCTGACGTTCACCGAAATTATCGGTTCCTGGTCGGTAGTAACCGCGAATTCTATTTCTGGAAAACGTTTCTGTAGTTCAGGAAGGTGTTTTTTTATACTGGCGATGCCATCTACTGCAAAACCGCCCTCAGGCTTGAGAACATTCAAAGCTATTGCCGCCGCGCCGTTGCCATGATAAATACTGCGCGGAGTTTTAACGCCCAAGGTTACCGAAGCTACGTCGCCAAGCCTTATGACACCACCACTTTGAATTCTCACCGGCAATACAGACAGTTGTTCAGGAGTCCTGGCTTCATGCAGCGTTTTTACCAGGGATTCGCGACCGCCGTTCTCGAGATAACCGCCAGGCAGAGAAGTATTCTGAGCGCCGATAGCTTTCAAAACCTGAGCTGGCGGAATACCGAACTGGCGCAATTTCTCTATATCCATGCGCACCAGAACTTCTGGCTCATTGGCGCCAAAAACATCGATGCGGCCGATGCCCGGCTGACGCAACAATTCTTCTTTGATATCGTTTTCGGCAAGAATTCTGATTGCTTTCAGGTCGAGAGAAGACTCTGGTGCAGGCTTCAGAGCAACAGTAACCACGGGGCGGTTAGCATCGGTCACACGAAAAAATTGCGTCGGCTGGGTTCCGGCAGGAAAATTTCTGCTGACACGACTTACAGAGTTAATTACATCGGTCATGGCTCTGGACATATCAGTACCATAATCGAACTGAGCATTGACCGAAGATACTTCGTCACGTGACGTTGAAACGACTTTTACAACGCCATCAAGACCTTTAAGTTCGCGGTCGATGAGCGTAGTCACTCTGCGATTGACATCATCTGCCGAGGCGCCGCGAACCACGGTCATAGCGACAATCTGGGGCGGCATGGTGTCGGGAAAAAGGTCTACCGGCATGAGATTATATGAAAAAATACCGATGGCAGCTACGAGCAGCCAGAAAGCGATTGACCAGGCCGGGCGCTCAATGACACTTTTTATCAGATTCATTTTACGACCTCTACAGCAAAGGATGCCGGCAGTCTTATATTTTCGAGATATGAGCCGACGGCCAGTTCAGTGCCGGGAGTTATAAATTTTGCATCAACCAGTTTCTTGCCGCCATCGCCGTGCAGAGTAGCAGAAACAGGCGTTCTGACAGCCACATCATTTTTGACTATATAAACAAAAAAACGGTCAGAACGATTAAAATCGATAAACACAGCTTCTTCAGGAATAACAGTACCTTCTTCGCATGCCACAACGATTCGAACAGGTATCTGCATGTCATAGACAAGCCCCTGGTATTCTTCATCGGCTTCAGCCTCGACAATTACCTGCCGAAGCTCATTCTGTACCGGGTAAACACGACTGATCCGAAAGTTCATATCTTTGCGGCCTCTCACCATGACGACCTGAGCAACTTTCACGCTGGCTGCCGCCTCTTGGGGAATCTGCATGATCAACCTGGTTTTTGCAACGTCTTCGACGTTATAAATTGCCTGACCCGGGAGAACACGACTGCCTTCTTCCTGCAATCGGGCAGAAATTACTCCATCCACAGGAGCGGTTATTTCTGTGTAGTCACGACGAACCTCCCAAAGCATCACATCTTTTTCACTGGCTTTTTTTTGTGAAACCAGAGCGTCAACCTGCGCCTTATGAGATTGAATCTGGGATTTTAGAGAAGCCAGACGGCTGCTTGCCTCAGCATGGCGATTTCTTGTGTTCTCATAAGCACTCTGCGCGATTGCGCCTTCTTTAAACAATTCTTCGTTGCGCTTCAGCTCACGACTGAAAAATTCAAGATTAGTCTGAGCAGCATCGAGCTGACTGGTCAAAACCTGCAAGCCAGCCACAGTGGCTGAAACCTGACTTGTTACTGAATCATTTCTTGCTTTGGCAGCCTGTAATTGGGCTTCCTGCTCACGGGCATCGAGAACGCCTATTATCTGGCCAGACTTAACCCGATCGCCTTCACGAAGAGGCAGACTGAGAAGTCTTCCACCGACCTCGGCCTTGATCTGTACCGTTGCGGCACTCTTGACAGTGGCAAGGGCCGGCAGAGTTTTTTCAACTGTACCTGAAGCAGTGATGATGGTTTTTACGGCCAGGGGCTGCACCTGCATCGGCTGAGCCATCGACAGTCTGGCTTTTATCTTGAAAAGCCCCCAGCCGCCAATAACAACAAAACTGAGAAACATAACGGCAATAACGCCATGATAAATAATTGAAGCCCTGGCTGTTTTGTTCATATTAGTTTTCCTCGACAATTATCTGATGCAGAAAAAATTTCATGAGCCTGGAAGAATGCTCTACAAGACCGGCTTCCTGACGCTGCATGGTCCATTTGATGACTGATGACTGAAGAATTGCCACCATACAATCGGCAGCCGCTTTTTCATCGAGTCTTTCGGGCAACTCGCCCCGTTTTACAGCCTCTCTGACGATTCGCAAAAGAATAGTCTGCAAAACTTCGAGGTTATTGCGAAGCTTGTGCAAAAGATTCTGGTTCTCGGGGCAAATTGCCTCAGAAAAGAAAAGAAGCGGATTCAGGCGCCTTTCGATCAGATGGTGAAGATGTAATTCAACCAGGCCCATCAGACGGGCAGCTACGGTTTCTTCTGAATTCAACAGATCTTCGAGTGCCTGACGCCATGGAACGAAGAGAGTGTCCAACAAAGCGAGCAACAGTTCTTCTTTGCTGGCAAAATGTCTATAAATAGCCGCTTCGCTTATGCCGATGCAGCTGGCCACCCTGCGAATCGTAAAATTGCCAAAGCCTTCGTCGAAAATAATATCGCGGGCGCTGGCAATAATCTCGGTTTTGCGATCTTCGCCAGATTTTCTTGCCATCAGTTTGCCTCTTTCTTTTGTTAGTTAACGTTAACTAAACAATAACCCACTGCAACAAATTTGTCAACCGCCCGAAAAAGAAACGGCAGTCGCAGCAAATATGCGATTGCCAACAGAATTTTCTTGAAAGCAGAGCCATTCAACCAGGCAACAGTTCAGCCTCTCGTTTTGACAGGCGATAGAACCAGGCAGCCACTACGAGAATGCCAAGCCCCTGAACCAGACACACCTTTTCAGGCGAAAGCAGATCGCCAAGGTAACCAAAAACAAGGTAGGCCACCGGGAAAGAAAACCCGATGATCGCCTGCATGGCGGCAAAAAAACGCCCTTTGATTTCTTCGGCGACCACCTTCTGAAAAAGGGTGATGAACTTCACATTATTTATGCCCAGAGACATACCGGCAAAAAACAAAGCGATGCCAAAAGCCGGTGCATAAACCCAAAAAGCTGGTATAAACATGCACAGCCCAAAAACCAGCATACTCATGGAACCGAGAAAAATTGTTTTTCGCCGGGCCCTGATGAGCGAGGCGGCGAATGTTCCCAGGAGAATGCCTACCCAAAGAGATGCTTCAAGCAGGCCAAGAGTTCTAGCCTCGGCCAGAAGAGTCTTCTGCACATAAAGAGGGATAATAACCAGAACCGGTGTGGCAAAGAAGTTAACCAGCCCAAAACCGGTCAGAAGAGATTTAAGCAGCGGAAACTTCTGCCAGTCGATGCTGTTTTCGATAGTCACCGCAACGTCATCTTCAGCGGTTTGCCCCTGTTCAGCGATGCCTTCTTCAAGGGATTCACTCTGACTTTGCTCAGCAGGGAAAGATATGGTCAATTCGATCATTGCCGAAACAAAATAATTTATGGCTGTTATCGCTATCAGAAGCGGAATCCCCAGCCAGCCAATAAGCATGGCGCCGAGAACTGAACCACCAAAACTGGCCAGATACTGCGTTGAGGCCTGGTATGCTACTGCCTGTTCGAGAGCTTCTTCATCGACGAGAGAGGGCAAACACTTCGTAACTGCCGGATTAAAAAAGCCTTCTGCAGTTGCCAGAAGAAAGCTCATAATAAAAGCTGTTTTCAGATCAAGAAAACCGTTGAACAAAGCCCAGGCAATGCCGGCCAACAATGCCGAAGAAACGAGATCACAGCTGACAAGCATTTTTTTTGCCGGCATCCTGTCGACGACACGACCGATAAAACCGCAAAACAGCAAAGATGGCAAAGCTCCTGCCACCATGAAGGCACCGAGTGCAAACCCACCATTTTCAGGGTTATTCGTGAGAATCCACCAGATTATAGCTATCTGATAGATTTTGTTTCCTGCCTGACTGGTAACCTGCCCAAGCCATAGTCTGAAAAATTGCCGGTACCTTAAAAAAAATGGAGTGCGTCTGGCCTGCATTGCAAATAACCGCCACAGATAAATTGAACCGTGCAAAACTTTGCGCCTATGATATAGAATTCAACCGGCAATTTCAACCCTGCGAAACGTTGTCTGAGGGCTGTTTTTTTTCGAGGGCTTTTTTAAGAATCAGCCAGATTGCAGGTATAAAAAGCAAAGCCGGCAGAAAAATCAGCAACTCGACAATATCAAAAGCGGTCATTAGCGGGCGAAGTCTGCTGGCTTCGCCCTGATACCGGCGAAAAAACTCGCCTCTCATATCAGCACCATGATAAACGCAATAAATAGTAGAGCCGCTGCCAGTCAAATCCCCATACGATCTGAAGCTGCAAAAATCGGTTGATTTGAGCGGCATAGGCCGTAAATAATCGAACAAAGGTGATTGAGGATCATAAATGAGGTGGTCATCGACAAAATTGAAGGGCAGTTGTTTTTCGGCAGCAAGCATACGTTCAAGCCCTTTGCTGATACGCCTCTGCATTTTGTAACAATTAAAATACGAAGGTTCATGCCGCAACCCCTTAACAAAATCGATCCTGGAACGAATTTCAGTTATAATATTCTGCAAAGACAGGCTGTCGCTCTCTCTAAAAAACTTCGGGTACAGAATTTCTTCGGGAATAACGGAAGCGGAAGCCGGTGTCTGCTGATAAACAGACAGATCGAAGTCTGCTAAAGCGCGATACCCTGGTAAAATGAGAAAAAACAGAACCAGAATGACCCTTGTAAGACGTTTAACCAGAAGTTGCATACTTTTAAATTCAGCTTTCCGATTTTTCTTCTAAATATACCAGATAAGATGGATAAAGTGGTACAATTCAACTCTCGAAGAGCGACTGACACATCAAATTCAAGAGAGGTTAACAACTCATGACTGAACAGACTTTGCCGGGCAGATGCTGGTGGGTAGTCGATGGCCGACTGCTTGCCGGAGGTTACCCTTATAACCCCGGTATCGATGATTCAGAGTCTTTCCTGCGGCAACTGCTCGCCAGCGGCATAGATGCGTTCGTCGATCTGACAGAAGAAGACGAGCTCACTCACTATCAGCAACTGCTGCCAAAGCTTAGCGACCGTGAGCTTCTTTACCGTCGCTTCGAAATTCAGGATTATTCAGTTCCTTCAATTGCAACCATGCACGCAATCGTTGCACATCTGAACACGTTACTCGATGCCGGCAAGACTGTTTACCTGCATTGTCGAGGCGGCATAGGCCGCAGCGGAACCGTTGCGGGTTGCTGGCTGCGCAGCCAGGGTCTGACAGGCGAAGAGGCCCTGAGCGAAGTTGCAAGACGCTTTGCCAAAAGCAACGCTGCCAGACACACACAAAGCCCTGAAACCGATGAACAAAGACAGATGGTAACGGACTACGAATTTGTCTTGCGTGAATAAACTGTTAGAACCTGGTTAAAAATGTGTGCTAATCGTTTTTTAGACGCATCGATGCCCTCTAGATCGAATTTTTCGGCACAGTCGGAAAGCTTTTCTGCCTCGATGGTCAAATGGTTGAAAAAATGTTTGACCGAAAGATTTTTTATAGAATCGGCCAGCCTGATGACGTTCTCGACAACAATAGCGCCTTCCAGCTCTTTCAGTTTCGGCATGTAAATTTTGTCTATGCTGTCGACGAGCATCCATGGCTCATTGAGCTGTTCAAGGGCTTCCGGCGGCATATTCATCGCCTCGAGAACCGCTTTTTTCTCGTGACTGACGTCATGTTTTAGAAATCTTGCAGCTTCAGCAAAAAGGCGTGCCAGGCTGACAGGCTTGTAGATGAAACTGTCGAAAAGATCAGCAAGCTCTTTTTGCTCGCGTGCACTGGCGGAAGCTGTAACGGCAACAATTGGAATTCGAAATAGTTCAGCATCGCTGCGAAGTTCTCTTGCCGCAGTTGCACCATCTTTGCGCGGCATGCGGATATCCATGAAAATGAGCTGAGGCTTTTCTTTGCGGGCTAATTCAAGCGCTTCCTCGCCATCGGCAGCACAGAACACCTGCAGCCCGGCACCTCGCATGGCCTCTGACATTAGTTCGCGATTTGAAGCTGCGTCATCCGCGACCAGAATTCTCTGATTTTCAAAATGGTATTGTTGTCGTTCAACTCTGCTTATTGCCGTCAAAGCCCCGACTTCTGCGATTTTAACATCGCGCAGAATGATATCGAATCTGGTACCGCACTGAATTTCGCTTTTCACCTTGATTCTGCCGTTCATCAACCCGACAAGATGATGACATATCGCCAGGCCTAAACCGGCTCCAGGGTGTTTTTTACTTCGAGAATCTGATTTAAACGGATTGAAAATATCTTTAAGGTCATCAGAATGAATTCCCTGGCCCGTGTCCTGGATGGTCAGAGTTAAATCCACTGATTGCAACCCGAGACAAGGAGTAGCCTGCATCTCAAGAGAAATGCCACCTTTGGATGTGTATTTGAACGAGTTACTCAAAACAGCTGTTATCACCTGTCTAAGCCTGAATTCATCGAGCATCAGGACAGGCGGAACAGAGCTTCCAATATCGGTCTTAAAATCAAGCCCACGCTTTGTCGCTTCAGCGACGTAAAGCTGACGAATATCACCAATCAGATCGCCAACACGAACGGCTTCAATCACCAGCTCAACTTTTCCTGCTTCAAGACGGCTCAGATCGAGCATGCTGTTGAGAACCCCAATGAGGCTGCGGCTTGAAGACAGTATAGAAGCAAGATAACTCTGCCCTCTGGAGTCATCGACCATAGGCAAAAGAAGCTCGCTAAAACCGATTATGGCGTTGAGAGGAGTTCTGACTTCATGGCTGACTCCGGCAAAAAAGTCAGATTTTTGTCGACTTTCGGATTTTGCCTGTTCTAACGCTCTAGAGAGCTTCAATTCAACTTCTTTTTGTGAAGTAATGTCGACAAACACGCCCTGAACATGCCCCTGTCTGCCACTGACGATGATTTCGGAGCGAAGGGCCGACACGGTCAGCCACCTGATTTCCATTTTTTGGGAGTGGTCAACCCTGCATATCCTGAACTCGATGGCCGATCTGTCACCAGTTTGTGAGTTTTCACTGCGGCGCAACTTATCGATACCTGCACTGAATATTGTCAGGTCTTCCGGGTGTATTAGACGCTGAAATAGTTTCAACGAAGTAATTTCGGGCACACCCGTGCCCAACAAGGCGGTTATTGCACCTTTAAGCTGCAGTTTGCCACTGGCAGGTTCGAGTTGCCACAAAACTATGCCTGAAGCTTCCAGGCCCTGGCGATAAAATTCTTCGCTGTTCCGTAGCTGCTCGTCGAAAAGTTTGCGTTCGGTAATGTCTATCAGGCTACCCTCGCAATACTGAACCCCCTGTTCGATAAAAAGCCGCCCGAACATGGCGCCCCAAAAGACTGTTCCATCTGCTTTTCTGACTTTAAATTCGAAATTGCCGACCTTGTCGTGTTTTTTCAGTTCATCGAGAAAAAATGTCTTTTCGCCCGGGTTGAGAAAAACATCCTGACTGATGCTGTCAACGCTTTCAATAGCTTCCTCCGGGGATTTATAGCCAAGCATGACAGCCATGGTCTGGTTCATATATATATATTTATCCTTGTTGCAGGCGCATCTCCAGATGCCGACAGGGCTGTTCTGATAAATTCTGCGAAAGCTTTCAGCCTGATTATTCAGTTCTACTTCACGCTTGTGCAACAGACTGATGTCTCTCAAAAAACCTTTGACGAGAAGTCTGTTATCGGAGTTTTCCCATTTCAGGGTCATTTGCAGCCATTTTTCGATGGTATTATCGTCAAATTCATCGTTTGGCCGCAAAAGACGAAAAACGAATTCTTCACTGCCAGACTCTGAGGCAGAAATATTTTGCCTGAAGTCAAACCACTTCTGTTTAATTTCGCCACGGTGGTCGGAGCGAACATATGAGAAGAGGTCATCGGGACGACGAACGTTTGCCAGATTTATGCCAGAACTTTCGGGGAATTGCCCGAAAATGGTCAACAGATCACTGGCGGAATCATAATCAAGCATTACAGTCTCGGACTGGATACTGAATTCTCTGAAACGCGCAAGCTCGGCACGACGTTTTTTGATAAAATGGTTGAAAAGAACGGCGACTTCCCCAAGCTCATCGGGTTCAAAAAAGTCTATTGTTGCATCTTCACGACCCATAATAAGATCTTTTACAGCAAGTTTCAGACTATTGACGGGCACACCCACCATATGGTCGAAAGCGATGAAAGTACCGGTGACGGAGCCGATCGCCATCACAATCAATATTAACAGCTGGTAAACAAGAAAATTATCGATAAGCGCCGAATTTTTAAGCCGCCCAGCCAGTAATAAGACCTGCCATTTCTCTTCGGCGGCCTGATGTGTACGTATATTCAGAGGGATACTGACCTCAAAACCGGATCGATCGACGACCGTATGACTGCTTCTCGAGGCAACCACCTCACCGCTCTCATTCTGAATGCTTATCGAATGCAGCTCCATGGCTTCGACGACGTTGTCAAGGAATGGTTCCAGCTTACTCTGGTCACCGCTAAGAACAATCATGCGCAAATGTTCGCCATGTTTTTGGAAGCGGTCACGCATATTCTGCCGGCTTTGTTCGAGAAGGCTGCCTTGAGCCAGCCAGACAAGAAAAAGCGTCAACAGCCCGCCCACAAGAACAATTGCAGGCAAAAACCAGCTGATATAGCGTGTTTTAAACGAACGAAAACCTCGCAGGTGCTCTGACCTGTCAAAGTTTTCTGATATATTTTGCCTTTGCATGACCGAAGGCTCTGTTACCAGAGCATGCCTCTCTTTTAGACTAACCAAGTCTCTCTGTTCTGTCTCTATCTAATTATATTATAAGGAATTTCGGTATATCGTGCGAATTATTTATTTAGCCGGCGGCAACTCAATCTTACGCGGTTTTTCGGTAAAAGGTCTGTATAGAACGATAACTCTACCGATTGTTCTGACCAGAACAGCCCCCGTTGCCGAAACGACTTCGTCTACGACCTCTTCAGCTTCTACCGGAGAAGTATCGAGAATTTTAATCTTGATCAATTCTTGTGTCTGAAAGGCTTCTCGAACACTGCTGACAATTTTTGCCTCCAGACCTTGTTTACCGATTCTGACCACAGCGTCAAGCTGAATGGCAAGAGCTTCAAGATGTTTTCGCTGACCAGATGTAAGTTTCAACTTGTTTTCTCCCCGCGACTGCAATTATGAATTGCAATTATAACACAGCTGAACGCTGCCATAAATCAAGATTTTTTTCAATTTCGCGGGGGCTGTCGACGCGCCAGGCATTGATGCCAAAATCTGTGGCGGCAGCAACATTTATGGCGCTGTCATCAAAAAACAAAATATCAGAGGGTTTACAGCCAATTTTTTCGCACACTGCAGCGAAAATCTGCAGATCCGGCTTCACCATTCCCAGTTCATACGAAAAAAACAGATCGTCAAAAAAGTTGAAGACCTGGCTCGTTTTTTTCAGCACTTCGATATGGAGACAGTTCGTGTTCGATAACATGGCAAGACGGTATTGGCTGGAAATTCGGGTCAGAACCTCGACACAATCAGATTTATCATCGCCGAGGATACCGATGAATTCGCTTTTAAAGGCATCCATAGAAATATTGCTGCCAGTTTCGGTACAAAACTGCCGGTAAAACTCCGCAAAAGAGTTTTTTCCCGCTTCAAAAGCCTTTACCGATTGAAGGTGCAGCCACCGCTCTTTTAAATAATCGGGGCTTGCACTGGCGCCAAACAGGGCCCGAGCATGCGAAACCCAGTTAAGGTCGATCAAAACTCCGCCCAGATCACATAAAACAATCAAATCTGCCCTTTTATTCATGTTCTCTACCGCAATGAACCTGATCTGGAACGTCAAGAGGTTTTTCTCGTAAAAATCCGGCGTGCTTTTCTTTTCTGGCGGCTTCGATCTGTCTGAAGGCCAGCCAGATCAGCAGTGGAACGATTATCAGATCATCGAGATAACCGATGATCGGTATAAAATCCGGAATCAGATCGATAGGCGAAAGAAAGTAGATAATAGCAGCAAGCAAAAGCATTTTTGCCGACAGCGGGGTATCTTCAGAACCGATAATTTCAAAATAATTGCTGAAACGTTTTTCCAGGCGCCCGGGCTGCTGCATCATTTTTTCTCCTCGAGAAGTTACCGTGATTTTATCACATAAGAGACAATGTCAGGTAGCGCTGTTCTTCTTTCTGAATCTGTTTTTTTTATCAGCGACTGGCTGAAGACAGCGGCGAACGAAGCCGTTCGGTTACTTCCACAAAGCGATAGCGGCCAAACCACGGAGCAAAATAGCTTTTATCTTCGAGCAGCGGCATTTTTGAAGCAAGAAGGCGATTCAATACCAGTCTAAAGGTGTTCACAGGCGAAATTTCAGGGTAAAGCCCTGAATTGTTGCCATCAGAAAAATAAATCGCCTGAAGAATACCGAAGCGCTCGGGCAAATTCGTCTTTTCAGGGTTTTGCCAGTTCAGGTCAGACCCGGGCCCGTGATCTGACTGCACAATGATAATGCGTGGCCGCGTTTGATCAGCAACGAGGTTATCAACAGACTGTTTAACCAGGGTATTCAGATACGTCAGCTGCTCTTTATACATTTTCCTGTAGGTGGCGGTATCGCTGCCCCAATGACTGCCGTCCTGAATGTGAAAACGGTTCTGAGCCTTCGCCGCCTGGCCATCATGATTAAAAACAAATGGGGGATGCGGACAGATGACGTGGGCAAAAACAAAAACCGGTTCAGAAGGCAAATTCTGGTTAGCAATCGCGCTCAGAGTATTTCGAATACGCTCACGATGGATGTCTGCCTCAGAAACCGACAGGTCAAAAAATGGCAGCTTGAGAGCAGCAAAAAACGTTGTGTTAATCAAAGTATGAAAAAATTCACGACTCAGCAAAGTCCTCGAAATATAACGGTCGGCAGTCTTCAATTCAGTTCCGGAATAACCGCTGGCAAAAGCGACGGTCTGATACCCCAGAGCTTTTAAAGTCGCCATCAACCTGTTGTTGCTTATCATTTCGACAAGAGGCTCGGCGGTGTTGAGATCGAAAAACTTCTGTGCAACTTCGTCGAGATAAGTAAAGTTCAAACTGCTGGCCAGCGAAAGATAGGTCTGCGGGTAGTTGGCACAGGCCTGTGAAGCTATATAAAACCCCTTTTGTTCAAGAAAGCCGCTGAACTCAGAGTTGTCATACTGGTAGAGTTCACTCAAAATATCATTGCGGGCGTAACCATCGAGAATGAGATAATAAATATCCGGCAAAACTCCGATTCCAGTTTGTG
>Ga0116142_10002542_pt1 | contig 19524 bp, 12 predicted proteins | sample AD_UKC033_MetaG_FD_89785 | JGI IMG/M metagenome (GOLD analysis project Ga0116142, IMG submission 89785) | Active sludge microbial communities of municipal wastewater-treating anaerobic digesters from USA - AD_UKC033_MetaG | ecosystem: Engineered > Bioreactor > Anaerobic > Digestate | place: USA... | reverse complement strand
CTCTGAATTCCAGACGACATATCGAAACAGTCCGAACGGATCTACCCATCTCATTGGATTGTTATCAGCATATCTGTAGAGGTTGATTCCGCCGTTGAAGCCTATTGGATCTTTTGAGGTAAACCTGCCGAGAGCCGGAGAGTAATAACGATTTCTGTTATTGTATTGTCGAGTCAGTTCAGAGAAGCGGCGACCGGTATACAGATAGGGTGACAGTTCAGAGGCGAAGTGCCTGCCGAAGTTCCAGCTGTCGTGAGTCTGCTTTCCGAAGTTTCTGGAAGTTGCCAGCTGTTCAAGATATGACCCAAGCTCATTTTCCGAGCAGGGTGCGTTGCTTTCTCTTCCTGCCCATTGCAGATTTCCCCAGGCATCATAGCCAACCTGAGCGATAGTCTGCGCTTCAGGACCGGACAAGGCAATAATAGAACCGAGACCGTCTTTCAACATGGCAAGAGATGTAATGCCATATCTGGTGAATTCAATGTCATCACTACCAGGGCCACTGATGTAAGAGCGCTTTAATTCCAGACTCAAAGAGCCATCATTGCCAGAGGTCAGAACCTTATATTCGTGAGACTCATCGTTTCCATCAAATACTGAAAAGAAAGCTTCGTGACTTTCAACATCTGAGTAGTTTTTGCCACTTTTTTGAGGGATGACATGAAAAACCTTTCTGGAAACCTGTCGCCAGTCATTCGGCAGGTAACCATATTCCTCAATAACCATTACCCCGTCTCCATGTTTCAGATGGCCATAACCATTGCCCTGGTATCTGTAGTGTTTGCAACCCTTGCCGGTAGTTTCGGCTTTTACAAGGCGATTATCAGCATTCCAGGTGTAGGTTGCCATGGCATCAGTAAGCATGTTTCCGTCGGCATCATATTCGAATGCTTCGCTGCCTTTTCCGATCATTCTGCCTGCGGCATCGTAAGAATAGGCTATCGCTGCATCCTGATTCAGTTGCTCGATCAAGCGGTCACCGGCACCGTTGTAAGTATATGCAACAACATCTCCGCTGGGATAAGCAGCCTGGGTCAGCCAGTTGCTGTTATCATACGAATAAGCAGTAATATTGCCGGACTCATCAGTCATGCTGATTCTGTTTCCGGCAAGATCATAGGAATACTGTCTGAGGGCCAGAATTTTACTTGTATCGGCATTGCTGTAATGTCTCATTTCAAGCAGCTGGCCAGCCGCATCGAAGGTGTTGGCGGTTGTTGAATCAACGCGCTTTTCTGCAACGTTTCTGCCAAGAGCATCATAAGTGTAGACGATCTTCTCGGCAGCTTTGCCGGTAGTAAGCTCTGACAGCCGATAAAGGTTGTCGTATCTGTATGTGAAGGTTTCGTTTTCAGGAGAGATTGCCTGAATCCTGTTGCCCATCAGGTCATAGCTGTATGACCAGCCATTGTTCTGATTAACAAAGGTTTCTGAAAGCAGGTTGCCGACCATATCGTAAGATTTTGCAACGGTTCCGGTGACACCGCTTCTGACCAGTTCGCGGCCAAGAGTATCATAACTGAACGTAGCTTCTGTTGAATCCGGGTAATTGATCTTAACCAGACGATTCATCAGGTCATATTCATAACCGGTTGCCTGTGCACGGGCATTAGTCTTGAGAACAAGATTGCCAACTGCATTGTAAGAGTTCAGAACCTGATTGCCAAGCGGGTCAATTTTGGCAGTTACTCTGCCGAGACTGTCATAAACCCATCGCCAGATTCTACCGGCTCCGTCGGTCAGACTGATCTTGCGCCCGGCAGCATCATAACCATGCGATACCATGCGGCCTTCGGCATCAACTTCAGCGGTCAGACGGTCTCTGGTGTCATAGCCATAGAGACTTCTGCGGCCCATGGCATCAGTTCGGGCGATACGTTTGCCGGAAGCGTCATATTCATAGGCAGTTACTCGACCGAGAGCATCGCTTTCGGTAACGACTCTATCCATGACATCATAAGCCATGGTGGCAATGCCGCCGATCGGATCAACGGTGCGAACCAGTCTGCCGGCATTGTCATAAACATACTGCCAGACATGATTCAAGGCATTGGTGGTTGATACTCTTCTGCCAGCATTATCATAAGCATTGATCGTCGAATTACCCAGAGCGTCGGTTTCACTGATTACCTGACCAGCTGCGTCATAGGCGGTGGTGAACTGTGCGCCGTTGGGTTGAATGGTCTTAACCTGGCGGTTCAGGGCATCATATTCGTAAACAGTCTGTTGATTCAGAGCATTGGTAGCAACGAGCAGGTTGCCAACAGCGTCATAGTCTGCGGTGTTAATGGTTGCATCTGGCGCAGTGGTTTTAACGACTCTGTCGAGAACGTCATGCTCGTAAGCTGTTATTCTACCTAGCGGATCTTTGGCGGCAACTTTTCTGCCGGCGGCGTCATATTGATTTTCATAGCGTGAGCCTGCCGGATCGATCATAGCAAGCATGCGGCCCATCGGGTCATATTCATAGGTCGTAACATTACCAAGCTCATCAGAGCTTGAAATTAAGCGCTTCTCCGTGTCGTAAACGTAGGTCTGATAAGACTGATCTGGATATGTGATCTTGACCATGTTATCGAGAGCATCGTATTCGTAAGCAGTTACCCGATTCAAAGCATCAGTTGAACTGATTCTTCTGCCTGAGGCGTCATAAGCATGACTCAAGACTGTTCCATCGGATCTGGTTGTAGTCAGCAGCTTGCCGTTGGCATCATAGGAATATGATGTATCACGGCCCAGATTGTCGATGCGCGAATTAATGTTTCCAGCATCATCATAAAAAATCTGCATGAATCTACCGTCTGGATAGATCGATTTGGTCAGGCGATCAAGCAGATCGTATTCATAAGAAGTCGTTCTTCCAAGCTGATCGGTTGATGTAGTCAGATTTCCGCGAGTATCATAGGTGAAGCTTGATACGCCGCCCATGGCGTCGATAGTCTGAACCAGATAATTACCGGTAGAGTCGTAGATATATCTGGTGATATGCCCCAGAGCATCAGTTTTTGAGGTGCGATTATTATGACTGTCGTAGGTATAGGTCGTTTCGTGACCAGCCGGGTCGGTTTGTTTGATCAGGTTGCCGCGCGAACACCATTCGTATGACCAGGTGCGGCCAAGAGCATCGGTCTTGCCGGTGAGTTTTTTAAGAATCGGATGCCAATCGCAGGAAGTTGCATGACCAAGCTTGTCTGTGTGTGTTACGCATAGGCCATCGTTGTTATAAATAAAGTGGCGTGTATTTCCAAGTGAGTCTGTCAATGATTTTATGGCAAGGGCTTCAAATTCAAAGGTTTTGCTGAGACTTGCTTCTGGTAATGCGTATAATTCAAGCGAATAATCAGAAGAAAAACCGTAAACATAATGTTTTCCATCGGTTGTTTCTAAAACTGTCCGGCGATTATTCAAATCCCAGGTTATGCTGGTTTCGGAACCAGTTGGCTCTCTAACCGTTTTCAAACGAAAACGATCGTAAGAATACATCGTCGTACAAGCGCCGGGTTTAGCTACCTCAAGCAAAAAACCTTCCTGATCGTAGCGATATCTGACGGTTCTTGCTATCGGGTCAGTCACCGAAGTTAAATTCCGGTCAGAATCATAGTTGTATGACCAGACCCTCCCGGATGAGTCTTTAACATTTTTTATAAGATTTTCGTGGTTGTATAGAATAGAAAAGGATTGTCCAGCAGGATTGTCTATTCGCTGCAGTAAGCCATCTGAATCGTATTCAAATTTCAATTGATTGTTAAAACCATTTCCACAGCAGGTTTTTACAATTGAAATGATTCGACCTTCTGAGTTAAAAAACCATTGGTTGCCACTCCCGTGTTTTAAAGTCCATAAGCCGGTTTCCTCAGAATAAATCAGTGTGGCGTCGTAACCATCTGGTGCATGATAAACATCATTTTCCTTACGAAAAAGCAGTCGAGAACCATCAGAATTGGTGATTACAACGCCTGCGGAGACAGTTTTCAGATTAACGAACCATGGTGAACTCCAGCCACGGCCAAAAGGCGTCACCACAGTATCAAGGGAATTATAGACTCTTGCCAGTACAAGAGGGTGCCTGGATTTCAATTTGCCGTCAATTACGGGGTAAACCAGGTTTCCTGAAACTATATTAACTGGGTCGTCAATATTTATTGATGGATAGAAACCCTGCTGTGTAAAAATTTGGTCCCATTCAACACTTGGACAAACAAGGGGTTCCCATGTGGGAACAGCCAATTCTGGATCTTTTGTTTTCAACCATGTACCATAACCCAGAGCATAAGAGCTGGCTATTTTTACAATATTGAAAGTAGCTTCCTTTGTACTGTTCTCGACAGTAGCCTTTATGGATGCTTGTCCATCAGCAAGACTTTGATTGCCCCACCAAGAAATTTGAGCAACATGCTCACCATTGATTTCGGTAGTTCTTTTACTCCCGACAGTAAAATTTTTGGAGTTTGACAAAATCTCAAAGGTCACCGTTGCCTGATCTGTGGTAACAGCACGAAACGTAATACCAAAGCCAACTCCAGCGGCATCCAGAAACAAAGTGTCAGGAGCAGAGACAACAGAAATAACTTCTACTGGAGGGCCAGAAACCTTATAAACCGAAGCTGATCCCCCTGGGCCGTTTTGGTCCCAGACACTAACATAACCATGGGTGTCGCTGAAAAAAGTCCATCTTTGATAACCCGGGATTGTTAAATCCCAATTATATTGAAATACCAGAGAAGACGGGCTTTCCCAATAAATATCGGATGCAAACCAATGGGCATAAATATGTCCGTTTGATATACAATCAGAAACAATTGAGGTAACGTAGCCGTCTGAATTTTGTCGTATCGTAGCAATACTACCGACACTGTGCCCAGAATAATTGACCCAGACGCCTGCTATGTTGGGAAAACCTGAAACTGATTTTGCTGAATAAACGCTTAAATCTGAATGATCGTTGTTTGGCAAAAGTTGATCAAGATTTCGCAGTTCATCAACAGTCAGGTGTGATAAAGATGCTGGTAAGGTTGATGGAATAAAACCAGAATTAGAGGCGATCGACTCTTCTGACCGGGCTGGGAGAAAAATCTGAAAAACAAAAAACAACACTAAGAAAAAGCATCGAAAATGGTTCATTCCAAATCCCCTCATCATATGATCAGCACCGGCAAGGCTTAACAATTTTTTTAGCCCAGTTTCTGACTTCCTCATTAACACTTAGCTGTTCGAATTCAGCCGGGCTGAAATAGTTGAGTGCGGAGTGCATTCTGTTGCAATTATAGAATAACTCAATGAACTCAAAAATGTAAATACCGGCTTAAGATATTCAGGGTGTCAATGTTGATTTTAATTTTGCCGATAATCAGCACAAATGATAAAAGCCAACCTGATCAGACGAGAGAATAATGCCGGCTGTCGGTCACTTAAATGGTCTGTGTGTGTATTGTTGGCACTTATGGTGATTCAGCTGCTGGCTGTGGGGCTGCGATACCATGAGATGACGCAGCAACAGAAAGCGTTTGCTATGGCAGAGCAGCAGCTTTCCACTTTGAAGAGTGAAGCTGCTGCCGCCGTAGTCAATGAAGATTTGCAGCAGCTGGCCGGGAAAGTCGCTGCCAGAAACAACTGGCTGCTCGACCGAAGAAACAGTCCTCTGGCCAGACTGGCAAAACTGCAGAAAGACTGTCCGAATGATGTCAGCTTTGTGGCGTATGTTGCCGATCTGGTTGACGGAAAAATCATTCTGACCGCGCCAGATCTGAATTCGGTCTCCAGCTGGCTGAACCGCCACTTCGGAAACCATGGCAACATCAGCGTAGTGGGTCGGGAAAGCAACCTGCTGGTGCTACAGTTTGTATGGTCAGGCTGAATCCTTGGATAATAGTGCTTCTCGTTGCCAACCTGGCGGCATTTTTTGCGGCCGGGCTGGTTCGCTTTGACGGCAACATTGCGGCAATTCAGCAGGAATGTCAGGAACTCGAGAAGAAATTACCTCAGCTGAGAGAACTGCATGAATGGGCTGCTGTAGCAAAAGCCGGCATTGAAGACCCACCGACCGCCGAAGCCGGGCAGCTGCTTGGTCGCTGGAATCATATGGCAACAAGGCTCGGGCTCGAAATAAGCGAAGCTGCGCAGATCGCCGGCAGGGTTCCCGAAATAAAACTTGCAGGAACGGGAAGCTTCAACGAAATCTCGATGATACTCAACAGCATGGCTTCGGAAAAAGCCGCTTTGATAAAGCGTCTTGGCTTTGAAAAGACTGCTGACAACAGCTGGGAATTTGAAGTAACGGTTGCGGTCAGAAACGGGTCGTGGGAATACCTGCCGACACAGGAAAAAAGACCGGTGCCGGAAAGCGCACCAGATAATCTGACAGCTCTCAGCAGCAGTCGGCCGTTTGCGGCTCAGACGGTTGTAACGAGATCGGCACCCGTGGCAAAGGAACAGATTCGTTACATCGGCTATTTTTCAGGGAATGAGTCGCCGGCGGTAATCATAGAAGTCGGCGGCAGATTTGCCGTTTTGAAGTGCGGCGATGTCACGCCCGGTGGCGCAACCATCAAATCAGCCAGTATTGAAGAACTTCAGCTGCTTGCCAAAGATCAGAACGGGAAAGAAACAACCTGGACGATAAAAATGGAGAAAAAATGAAAAACTCTGGTATCAAACAGCTGGTCGCTACAACGCTGCTGGCGCTGACGATCGCTTCATCTTCTGCCGGCGCGGTTCTCAAGCTGACCGACGCGCCGCTGAATCAGCTGATCGAGCTTTACGCCAAAGAAAGCGGCAAAAACATATTTCTCGATGAATCTGTGCAGAGCCAGCGCAAGATAACCGTTCATCTGAACGGGCTTGGGCTTGAAGAAGCTTTCAAAGTGGTGTTGAAGACTATAAATCTCGAAATCTGCACGATTGGTGATGAAACCATAGTTGTCTACCCACCTGAAAAGGCTGCAAGATATCAAAGCGGCAATACACCAGTAGTTCTTTCGGTGCCGGGCGGGTTCAATGCCGACTGGCTTGGCAGTCTGCTGAAAAGCGCCATGCCGGGGCTGAAAACTTCGACATTGCCCGGCCGACCGGACAAGCTGGTAATCATGGGCCCGGAGACTCAGATCGACGATGCCCGCAAGATGGCGTTACAGTTGCCAGAATCAGCTAAAGCAGAGAAGACAATGGAAATGTCAGTTGCTGAAGCGCAGCTGGCCATTAAAGAGCTCGGCCTTGCCGATGCAGAAGTCACTGGCAATGGCCTGTCACTGCCTGATGATGCAGGAAAATCGCGAAGAAAAGTAGAAGACTGGCAGAACAGAACGTTATGGGGAAATGAGGTCTTTTGCCCCGAGAATCTCGATTTCAAACAAATCGCGCAAATCGCGACCTCTTTGCAGAGCCGGGCTGCCATATCGGATCTCGGCAACACCGGCGCCTGCCTGATCGAAGGCCCGGCGTTAGACCGAGAGCGCCTGAAACAGGTTCTCAAACAGCTGGATGGCCGCGGTAAGATCTTTCACAAGGAGATCAGACTTGGCGACATAGATGTAAAGGAGGCGCATTCGGCAATAACAGCGGTGCTGCCGCAAGTGAAGGTTGCCGGAGAGAGAAATCTGGTTCTTATCGGCAGAGAATCACAGATCGAGCAGGCCGAGGAAATTCTCAAATCTCTCGGTAAAAAGCGCAAGCAGGTGCTCATCAGCTTCAAGCTGGCTGAAATATCGAGAAGCAGACTGAAAACTCTCGGTATAGATCTTGATAAGACGGCATACAGTTATGATGAAATCAAGCAGTTTCACGATAAAGACAGTCTGCCACTGCTGCTGAGAGTCTTGAATGAAGGAAAAGATGCAAAAATCCTGGCAGAGCCAAATCTGCGGGTCATTGAAGGGGAGCAGGCGGTGGTAACGATCGGCGACCGGATTCCTCTGGAGGTCGAAGCTACTGCAACTACGGATTCAGGTTCGGTATTAAAGTTGAACACGCAGCTGCAATGGGTTGATGTCGGTATCAAGATGACTGTCGATGACGTCAAAGTTGGAGTCAAAGACGGCATCAGCATGAAGATCAAGGGTGAAGTCAGTTCCGTCATATCTCAGACGAAACAGGGTTACCCGCAAATACGAACACGCGAGGCTGAAAGCACGTTGCGCGTTCAGGATGGTGATTCGATCATCATGGGCGGGCTGATCAACAAAGAAGAGCGCGAGACCAGAACGAAGATTCCGGTGATCGGCAATATTCCGCTGTTTGGTGGGCTGGCACGCGGCAAGAACCGTGAGAACAGCAACAGCGAGATCATCATGCTGGTTACGGCAAAGTTGATAGAGGATTGATAAGGGTGTTGACGAAATAAATAACCGAGCGATACCCGGTGTTATCCACATGTTTGGGTGGGGGGCCTCATATCCGGTCTTAAATCCCGAAAGTGTTTTGTTCTTCATTCTCTGGCAGTGGTTTTACCGGCCAGCTGGCTGAGTCGAGGTGTCGGCTCAGTTCGTCTTTGAGCTGTTTGAAGGTTTCCGGAGTAATCTGATTGTCGGCGCCGCTGACTGAAGACTCGTCGCGAATCAGTCTGGTCGACTGTTCGTGCATGGCGTCGAGCAGGGCGAATGTCTGCTGCAATGTCTCGACTGCTGAAAATGCCGGCTCGGGCATGTCGTCGCGATCGCGTGCCGGAAAACTGCCGGTAAACCCGGCGATTCTGGCATTGCGGCGTGAATTGTTGCCGACCAGCTTTTCGATATCGGTCTGACGGGCCTCGATGAGGATGTTAAAGCGGTGCGCGAAGTTTTCGTATTCTGCGCGGTAGTTGCGCAGGCTGACCGCGAAGTCGAGGCAGCTGCGCAGTATGCGGCCGACCTGTGATCCCTGCATGACTGCCGGGGCATGGTCGCTCACCGACAGAAAATATTCGAGGTTTATCTGACAGAAACTATGGTGCTGGTCGAGCTGGTTGAGCAGTCTGACCAGCTGTTCCCGCTGCTGTTTGAGCAGTGCGGCCATGTCGCGATTGACGGCCCGCAGAAACTCGGGAATTCTGCCCTGAACATGGCGTCGCGAATTCTGCAGTTCTGTCTGGTCACAGAAATCGGCGATCTGCCCGGCAAGCTGCCGCAGCAGTTTCGCGAGTTCGGCCTGGCTGTCGAGATGGTTGCCGAGTTCGCTCAATCTTATTTCGCGCGCCAGAGGCTCGCTGATCAGTTCGTCGGCGAAGGTGTTCATCAGGGTTTTGATTGAGTTTTCGATGACCAGATTGCTGACTTCAAGCAGCCTTGGCATGATGATCAGCGCCAGTGCCGGAGCGTAGACATTCTGGCCGGCTGCCCGCGTGAGAAATTCGCAATGTCTGCGAAAATTGCGGTCTTCGCTGCTGCCCGCAATTATGGCAAGAGCGCGCTCGCTGAATTCTTCCGACTTTTCAGCCAGCTCCCGGTTGTGTTCGAGATACTTTTCAAGGTCTTTCAAAGAGCTTTGCGCATAGGGCTCGGCTGCGAACGGGTCTGGTTCTTCCGGTTCTGGCTCGCTCTCTGTTTCGCTCTCAGCGTCAGCCCCGGTATCGGCTGAATCAGACGCAAGCTCACTATCAACCATAATGGTTGCGCTGGCAGGCAGAATGGCTTCAACGCTCGTTTCAGATGCTATGGCCGTTTCGTCGGCCGGCAGATTCTCGCCGTGAACTCGCGGATTGCAGTAAAAAAACGCTGACAGCAGCAGCGCTAACACCAGAAAGTCTGTTTTTTTCATCTATTGCAGCCTCGTGCCGTATTTTGTTCTGATTATAAGCTGCCGTCTGTTCAACTACAAGCCCGGCGCAAAGTAATGAAAAAACAACCCGGCAGTCTGGCCGGGTTGTTGCGCAAAGCTGTTGCGCAAACTCATTCCATTATGGGGAGATCTCAGTCGGAGTCGCCGACGCGGCCACCCCGATAGCTCGATTTGATGCTGCTTCGGCTTGGCATGGCCGGGAATGCCATCTGGCCGGAAGCCTGAACTGAATTCATGTTGCCATACCAGGTGTAAGTGCGTGTGATCGGGTTGAGCATGGCATATAATTCAGCACGACCGTCACCGTCAGCGTCGACGTAGATCTTGTCGGAGATGCCGTTACCATTGAGGTCGTATTCCCACTGGTCGATGCGGTTGTCGAAATTGCGGTCATACTGGTAATCGTTGAACTTGCCGTCAAAATTGCGGTCGGTCGCCCAGTAATCAGCGCGCCCATCGCCATTGCGGTCGGCGATGATCAGGTCGATGCGGCCGTCGCCGTTTCTGTCATACTGCCCGGCAGTCTGCAGATATCGATTTGAATGGGCATAGGCCATATCGGGATTCATTGAGACGTGGTTCTCAGCTGATTCCCACTCGTTCAGGTTCGCCATTACCTGCGACGCCACGATTGCCATGGCGATGAGCAGCAGGGCAAACACAAATACCGGCTTGCGATTTAACATAAAAACCTCCATGTAAAGGCATGGTCAGAGAAAGTATAAATTTTGCAGGTTAACGCAAGCAGATTTTTTTAGTAACCCGAAAATTTATCAGTTGAGCAGCAAAATAGCGGGTATGGCGGTGCTGAGTGCGGCAAAAAACGCTGCCCCGGCCGCTGCACTAAAATAACGGCTCCAGATTGCCACCATTATGGCGACAATAAGCGCCGGTGGCATCAGCTGGGAAGGGGCGAACGCCGGCAGAACCGCAAGAACCGCGCAGGCCTGCAGATGCTGCCCGTTAGCGCGGCATGAGGTAGCAGTTCTGACGGTCAACAGGGTTGCCAGACCGGCAAAAAGAACCAGTATGGCGCCAACAATAAATGCCGATACATCGAAGCTCAGGCCGATATTTTCGAACAGTTCGGCAAAGTAGACGAATTCACGGTGCATGACCAGCCTGAATTCAGGCGTGTGGCTGATGAAAGCCCAGGTGGTCAGGGCGCCAGCTGCGCTGCAGATGACGGCAACTGTCGCGGCCTGCCAGGCCGGTCTGGGCAGAACGCTGGCTTCGGCCCTTTCCCGTCTGCTTCGCAAAAGAGCGGTCAGAAGAAAGACCGGCGTGACGAACAGCAGCGGCAGCGCCCATGACCAGAGCCCGGTATCGACGCCGGGAGCCACTGCCAGAAAGAATTGCCTGAGCGTGACTTCGCCGCCGAGAAATGCCAGCGCCAGCAGCATGAAGTTGAACCATTCATGCCTGGGGCCTTCGTGCTGACGGGTTTCGAGTCGGTAGAACAGCAGAATTCGCGCTTTCATGTTGAGAAAAGCAACTATCAGCACGAAGAGCAGCAGGCTGTAAAAGTTCAGCAAGCTGAATGTCTTGATTGGCAGCAGCATCAGCAGCAGAAAGAAGCCGCCGGCTTTGGCCCAGAAGCTCGAACTCTGTTGCAGCATTTTGCTCTCGAAGTCCGGAAAGATCGCCGAAAACTGCAGGGCGGCCCAGACGCTGGCGCCGGTGAAAAGAAAGGTCATCAGCACCACGCGCAGTGCGGCGACCAGCTCGAAACCCATGAACCAGGTGGTGCCGGCTGCCAGCGGCAGAAAGACCACCGATGACACTGCCAGCCAGAATGTGAATTTGCGTTTGAGAATCTGCTGCGGGTGCAGCGGCAGGGTTTCGAGAAGGGCGATGGTGCGGCCTTCGCTGCCGATGGCGTTGGTCGGCCCGAACATGCAGAAATAGATGATGCCGGCGTAGATCATGTTGAGGCCTGCATTGACCGACATCAGCTCGAATGCTTCCCGCGTGATCAATACATTGACCAGTATCAGAGAGATCGGCATCAGCAGGGCGTTTACTCGAATGTTGTAGTCGCTCTTCAGAAGCAGATGATCTTTTTGCAGCAGCCCGCTGAAGCGGTTCTTCTGGCGCTGCTGACGATTGTTAGATCTTGTTGTTCTGTTTGCGAGTGCTCCGGCATCGAGAGCGCGATATAACAGGAGTCCGAAGAACAGCATGGCCGCGAGCCAGAGCCCGCTGAACTGCCAGAATTCAGTTATAAAACCGCTTCGAAATAGTGTCGCACCCAACCAGCGCACTGGCTTGAGCGCGAAGATCACATCCTGATACTGCATGACGAACTCAGCCAGATAATACCCCAGGGGGCCGCTTGAGTGATCGACCAGCATAACGGGGATGACAATGACAAAGCTGGCCAGAAACCCGAAGATCGAGAAGAAATTGTTGATCGACGTGATTGGCAGATAGCGGCGCAGAGTAAGCATGATCAGGTTGATGATGGTTCCGATCAGAATGCTTATCTGGGCGAACAGCAGCAGTGACAGAACGATGGCGGTAAGGGTGATCCCTTTGTGGCACGTCGCTGTCAGAAAACCGGGAAGCAGAATCATGGCGCCGATATAATCACTGGCGAACCGCTCGAAGGTCTTTACACAGAACAGACTGGCCGGCGGTACCGGCAGTGTCGTCAGGTAGTCGAAATCAGAACTCATCTGACCGGCATTGATCGTGTGCCCGGTAAGCAGGTCGCTGACGAACACTACCATTATGCCGAAAAATGCGATGAAGCCGACGATCCATTCGATCAGCAGAGCTTTTTCTGCGGCGATGCCTGCTATCATGTTGAAAAAGTCAGAAATAGCCGTGCCAACCATCAGCACGAGAAAAATCACGGCCGTGGCCACCAGCACCAGGCGCTTGCCGGTAAGCTTCGCTTTGAGGGTATTGAAGAATATTCTGAGTTTAACTTTGCAGAGAGGAACCACGGTCACGATAAAAGAGCTGTTCATACAGATATGTACGGCCTCTGCTTGTAGCTGATCAGATAAGGTCTAGCGCCAGGGTTCGCGGTAGCGTTGCTCGAGATAGTATGCTTCTTTTTCCATGGGAATGTCAAAATCTTTGCTGCGACCGGTTGCATCGGCCCAGGCACACTGCAGGCCCCAGTTGATACTCCAGGCGGTGTCATCGACCCAGGTGTCGCCGATTCGCTCATCCAGGCCTTTGATGAAGCTGCCGGCGCGTAACGGATACATGGCATCGCGCCGGTATTGAAATGTGTGTACCAGCTCGTGACCGGCATGAGCACCAGAACCGTTGGTGGTAAAAGTATTGGCATTGCTGTAAGCCAGTGCGCTTGACCCGTTCAGGGTGCCATCACTGTCGGCGCTGCGTTTGAAAGCCATGGTGCCATAACGCAGACTGCGTTTGAAGTCCAGGGTCGAGCCTTCGATAAGATGTATCGCCGGGGCGATCACAGAGTTCAGGCCCGGGCGTATTTTGATATCGCCGTCTTTTGCGATGAGCCAGACCGGGCCGATATCCATCCTGAAAACGAATTTATCGCCTGCCGATTCTGCTATCGATGCACCCAGATTCACCATACACTTCGCCTGCCAGGCTTTTGCGGCTGATTCTTCCTGCATTCTTGGCGCCATTTTGAAGCCCTGGTGCATGAGATATCCACCAAAAGCGGCCTGTATTGCAGCTTTTTGCGGATCTTCGCCGTTGTGGTATGCCCGTATTGCTGCAAATGCCGCCGGCAGCGCGACGTTCAATATCAGCACATCCCTTTCATTGAATGCTCTGACTTTGGAATGTGAAGCGGTCATGGCGACCAGGGTCACGATCAGCAGAAGCGATATTCTGCACAGTGAGCGGGCAGATGGCACAGTTCGACCTCAAGTTTTTTTTTACTGTCGGAACGAGTGCCGGATTTTTGAACGACGAAATGCAAAAATCTTTGCGCTCAGCTCATCTGGTAGAAAACCTGTACCCTGCAGCGCCAGATGATATTTTGTGATCCGGCGATATAAGCCAGTTTCATGCTGATAAGTCTGAATTTATGGGCGTATGGTGACATTTTCCGAAAAAAGTCATTGAGGGTTTTGAAGTCACGCGCCGCGATTTCATAAGTTGTTTCAAGAATCTTGTTTTCGGCGTCACGTTCTTCGGTGTCACTGATTGCGACGTCGGTTTCTTCGGCGATGAGTTTGACAAATTCGCGCAGATCGGCGGCCGGCTTGACTTCTTTGTTCTCAACCACCATTTCGGGAATCTCAAACTTGATTTCAAGCAGCTTTTCTTCACCCTGTGGGGGCGGGCCGGAAAGGATTTCAGTGCGTCCTCCGCTTGCCTTTTCGAGAGCAGAGACAATACCGGCTTTTTGTACTACCGAAGAGCAGCCGATTTTGACCTTAACCCACACTGATGTGCCGTCGACGACAAAATCGTCAAAATCCATGGTGATGATATTATGGCTCGCCTGGTCTTTCAGAAGCCTTTCGATGACATCGAAGGCTTTTTCACTGGCAGAAACCGGAATCGGCCGGAAAATGCCGGGCACTCCCACGGTTTTCTGTGGTTCCGGGGCTACTGTTTTGAGTTTTTCAATGAAGCTTTTGATCTTGGCATTTTCAGGGTCTTTGTCGCGGGCAATAGTGATGTTGTGCCAGGCTGTAACATGATCTTTGAGACGCCCTGCGATGACAGCCCGCATGAATCTTCCGCCCGGGTGGTCGGGTTGGCGCTCGAATACCAGTTCGACTTCTTCGATTGCGCGCGCGTAATTTTTGCGTGAAAAATGCCGGTTGGCAAGCTTCATGTGTACCGAGATGTAGCGCTGGTCTGAGTCTGAAACGATCTGTTCGGAACTGTCGATATTGCGCCCGGTTGGCTGTGACGGAATCGAAATATTGACCGACTTGCCGCCGACGTCGATATTTTTGCCACCAGACTGCTTTTCCTGATACTCTTTGGCTTTTTCTTCGAGTTTTTTCCAGTCGATGTCAGCAGCCGAAACCGTTATTACGAGGGTACATAACCATATCGCAAAACTCAGTTTTGCAATAAATACAGACCGGTCATGGCATGGTTGTCGGCTCACAGGCTTACTCCGCCATCGATGCGCAGCTGGTTGCGAAAAGGCGCAGGCTCAGCCGGCTGCTTCCGAAATCGCTGCTACTGCTTCTTCTTCTGAGGGGTAGGCTTCGCAGAGAGTCATGACTCCTGTCATCTGCAACGCGGTCTGCGTCAGCTTCGACAGGCCGGTGATGGCTACTTCACCTTCGTTGTAATCTATAATCTGTACCATGATGTCGAGCAGGGTCGAGAGACCGGTAGAATTGATGACCGGGGTTTTTTCGAGGTTGAAGACGAAGAAAAACTGCCCCTTGTTGATCATTTCGCTGCAGCGATCCCTGAAGACTTTGCCGCCGATGTCGTCGAGGTAGCCCTGGGTTTTGACCACGGTTACTTTGCCGTTCTGAATAATTTCTACATTGAATTCGCTCATATCTGCGATGATAGGTAGACAGCCGGCATATTGTCAAGTTAAAGTTGCACCGCCATATTTTCGTGCCAGTGCCCGTGCTCATAATCGTACTCGCCTGCCCTGCGAAGCTTTCGCGAAGCAGGGTAATCGTAATCGTGCTCGTAATCGATAAAGTTGTCGATTGTACTTGACTAATATTTGTCTTTGTTTAAGTTTGTTTGTGTCTGTTTTATTAAATCATAGAAATGAGGAACTTTATGACTGCAGTAACAGGAAAAGTCACATTCATGGGAACCCCGCTGACGCTGATCGGCAAAGAGGCGAAGGTTGGCGAGCGCTTCCCGGCTGGTATTGTTTTGTCAGGCAACGATCTGAAACCATTCAATCTCAGCGAAGTGCCGGGTTTGAAGGTTATTACCACGGTGCCATCTCTCGATACACCGGTTTGCGATACGCAGGTGCGCAAGTTCAACGAAAAAGCGGCCGGCCTGAAGGCAAAGGTGTTTGCCGTGTCAGCCGATCTGCCGTTTGCTCAGGCCCGCTGGTGCGGTGCCGCCGGTATCAAAAACGTCAGTACGCTGTCTGATCACGCTCAGATGGCTCTGGCAGACGCGCTTGGCATTCATGTCAAAGAACTCCGCCTGTTTGCCCGCACTGTGTTTGTCGTCGACTCTTCCGGCAAGATCGTCTATCGCGAGATCGTGCCCGAAATTACCAGCGAACCCAATTATGAAGCGGCTCTTACCGCCGTAACTTCGGCTTCCTGATTCGCATCAGATAAAAAACTGGCACCAGTCGGCGTTCTGCGACTGATGCCAGTTTTTGCTGTTGCCTTTATTCGCGGTTGATTATTCGGCGCACGCGCTCACGTTTGCTGCGCAGGCGCTTGATGAAGGCTTCTATATCGGAACTGGTGGCGCTGCTCGGGGCGGACGATTCGATTGTCGGCTTCTCCGTGGTTGCTGTCGGGGTGGCAGGCGGCTCGAGTTCGCTGATTATACGGTTGATGACGCCAAGAGCTTCAAATCTGCTTACAGGCTCATGGCCGGCAAACAGATTGTTGTTGTAACCGAGTCTGATTCCTGCTCGCGCCAGTGTTTCCAGTGCTTCAGCTACTTTGCTGCCGGCTTTGACGTCTGAATACAATATCAGCTGGTTTGATTCGCTGTGTGGCATGGAACTGGCAAGAACAGCGGTCATGCGAGCCAGCTGGCTGCGGTCTGCATTGCGGGAAAGCCCGAATTGCTTCATGATCTGGTCGATTTTATTTCGATATTCTGCTTTTTCGTTTCGGCAGAGAATACCCTGAATGACCAGACCGAGATCGCGTGAGCTGATATTGCCGGTTCCGTTTAATTTTCGACCCAGATTGGTCAGATCGAAAGCCCCGGCGCTGCGCAGGTTTTGCAATGGCTTTGTCATATAGTGTTCCTGCGGAACATCTGAAAACAAGGCAAATCTCTGAATATTGCCGTTCGCGATGATCAGATCATGCAGTCTTTTGAGAAGCCAGAGTGCTTCTTTCAGCTTAAGCCTGTCTTTGGGGCGGAAGGCGCCGTCAGGACTGCCCTGAATCACCCCGGTTTTCAATGCGTAATCAAGTGCCGGCCCATATTTCGAGTCAACCTGCCAGTCTTTGAATCGGGCATCAGTTCTGACTTCTTCCGGGTGCGGCAGACTGTTTCTGGCCCAGCCGTACATGATGCTGCGTAGAACGCTTTCGCAGGCTGTCTGGCGGGTAATAGTCCGCTCCGGTCGTTCTGAGCCGATAATTCCGTTGATCAACAGCTCATTGTGATCATAACTGTTTGTCAGGCCGGTTTCGGCGAGAACTCTGGCCAGGCTGTTCTGAAAAGCGGTTTCACTGATATTGTCATTTAATGCTCGGTTACTGAATTCATACTGGTCAAAAAGGCCGAGTTGTCGTGAAAACGCTATCTCGGGTGATAACGCGGTCTTTGCCGAAGCCTGAATGATCAGCGGGTCGAACGCGACCGTGCCAGCGACGGCTGCCGCCAGAAATCCAGCAAGAAAAGATTTTTTGCCCGATAGCATATTTGCCTCCGAGGTAATCTGATATAGTTCACCCCAGATATCGGCAACATCAGGAAAGTAATTTACCCTGCAAAATCATCAGTCGCGCACTTCGCAGAATCCATGATTGGCCTTATACCTGTAATCGCTGCTTCATTCGCTGTGTTTATCGAAATCCGTCTTTGTTTATCTGAGCCTGATGCGGTCTTTATAGCGTCTGACGAAATGTACGTTGAAACCGTCGACCTTCGCCAGATCGAAAACACTGTTGAATGGCCTGCTTTCAGGTATTCTGGCAGCTTTGCTCTGCGAAATACTGAAAAACGTCGCGAGGTCGTCAATACTGGCATTATTGATATTTATTGTGTCGCTGCTGCCTGAAGCAACGGCTTTGTCAGGGTTCCAGTTTTCAGCTGTCTGATCGTTTCTGGCACTTTCAGCGGTCTGCTCGAAGGTGCGGCCGGCGGCCTGATACACGCCCAGCCAGAAATCTATTATCTGTTGAGTCGCGACTGCGATCTGCCGTTCGGCCATTTCGCGCAGCGGTGCAAGACCTCTGCCGTCGCGATAGGCAATACCAATCTCATCGTAATTACGGTTGGCTTCTTTTGCCATGCTCTTTACCCGCTCTTCGACCGAAGTTACCGGTCGGTACTCGACTGTCGGCAGCTTGAGTTCCTTGAGGACAGGGTTAAGATCGCGCTCGAACTGAGTGTGATATTCTGACTCGCTGGCGTCATAATCGCGACCGGCTGTGTGCAGCGGCTGGTTGATATCGGCGATATAATGCGACATCAGGCCGAGAACGTAGGCGGTGCCATCGGGATCCTGGCCGTTGCGCACCAGTTCGACCGCCTTGTCGAACAGCTGTTGAACACGATACAGGCCATCTGTGGCCGAACCGTCAGGATGGTAGACATGGCTGGTAAAGTCTTTTATCAGCGTGTCAGGGTCGGTTGAGCCTTTGAGAAAATGACTCTTTTTGCCGGCAAACTCACGCCGGAAAGCCTCAGGCATCAGCCTTACCGCATCAGATGTGATTTTACGATGCGTATGATACGACCAGGCATGCGCCGGCATATCTGCCGCGCAAATCAGTAACCAGAACAATATTAAAAGAGATTTTCTGACCATTTATTCTATGATACTTCTGACCAGCCAGCTTCAGCAAGGCAAAATTATCGCCCGACTGCCGGAATCGGCAGTCGGGCGAGGGATGGCCGAATCATCGCCGGTGGCTGACGGTGGCTTCGCGGCTGTCGCGGCGGCTGCGTTTTGTTGGTGGTTGTTTACCGGTGACTTTTTTTGTCGGCCGGTCAGAAACTTTGCGGCTGACCTTGCGTTCTACCCGCTCTACTGTTCTGGTTTTGAAGGGTTTGCTGGCGAAAGGTGCCGGTCTCACCGGATGGGCGGCTGGCTGAGGTCTGTCGTTGCTCTGCGGGCCACGGTCGAGAGTGATTTCGAGCTGGCGTTTGCAGATCCAGGCGGTTTTGAGCTTGGCGAGCAGGCCCGGGTCCATGCCTTCCGGCAGGTCGACCAGACTGAATTCGTTGAAAAGCTTGATGCGGCCGATGTGTTTGCTGGCCATACCGGTTTCACCGGCGATGGCGCCGACGATGTGACCGGGCTGAACACCGTGGTCGCGGCCGACTTCGATGCGGTAGGTTTCCATGCCTTCTTCTTTTTCGTTTTCAGCTCTGCGCTTGCGTCTGGCTGGAGCCTGGTCGAAATCTTCGTATTCGCGCAGATTTATGGTCGGGGCTGAGATGCGCTCGGGTTTAACCGGCAGCAGCAGAGGTTTCTCACCCTGAAACATGCGCGCAGTGGCGGCCGCAACTTCTATGGGGTCGGCCTGATGCTCGGCGCAATATTCTTCGACCAGCGTTCTGAACATTGCCAGGTCGTTATTTTCGATGGTTTCTTTAATCGTCTGCTTGAAAGAGGCAATTCGTCTGTTGTTGATGAATTCTGCGGTCGGCAGGGTCATCTGGGTGATCTGCTGACGGGTCGATTTTTCGATGATCTGCAGAATGCGGCGTTCGCGCGGTGAAATGAAGAGAATCGCTTCGCCGCTGCGGCCGGCCCGGCCGGTGCGGCCGATGCGATGCACGTAGCTTTCGGGGTCATGCGGAGCATCATAGTTGATGACATGGCTGATGCGTTCGACGTCGAGGCCGCGGGCGGCTACGTCGGTGGCGACAATAATGTTGAGTTTGCCGTTTTTGAGCTGGTCGATGATTCTTTCGCGCTGGTTCTGCGGAATATCACCGTTGAGAGCGGCGGCG
>Ga0116142_10002539_pt1 | contig 19536 bp, 37 predicted proteins | sample AD_UKC033_MetaG_FD_89785 | JGI IMG/M metagenome (GOLD analysis project Ga0116142, IMG submission 89785) | Active sludge microbial communities of municipal wastewater-treating anaerobic digesters from USA - AD_UKC033_MetaG | ecosystem: Engineered > Bioreactor > Anaerobic > Digestate | place: USA... | reverse complement strand
GGCTTCCCTCTGTTCATCCTGCTCTTTCTTGTTCTTCAGTTTCTTCCATGCCTTCATCCGTTTCTTCTTGCGTGTCGCCCGATCTTTCTCACCGGCTCCGGGGTCCATCAGTTTGCTCATGATAACTCGATCCCCCTGTTCGCCTTCAGGTATCCTTTCAGGTAATTGTAGCACCGGGTAATCTCGGCTTGTGACAGAGCACGATTCCAGGCGGCAACAAAATAAATCGAACCTTTATGAGGCGATCCGTTTGACCCAAAAAACCTCCCCGTTCCAATATCGGTTAAATCTGTGGTAATTGTTCCTTTAACATCGCTATCTGAACCAAGCAACGTCGCTTTATTGTATAACCGTAACTCATTGCCGTCTCGGACAGAGGTTAATAAAAATGGCAATCCTCCAAGAGGTGTGGTATGGGTGACAACTGAGGATACCCCTGCACCATCTCTTACAATAGTATAAGGTTTATCATCTGTGGTTACACGGATGATCATCTTAACGGGCGTTGAGCTTAAACTTGATCTGTTTGAAAATAGATCATGGATTGCGGCTTCGACGGTGCTAAATCCTGCCACCATAACAGTATATGAGGTTCCAGACAGGATCTCTGGAAGAAGAATGTAATCATCCGTCGTGAAATACATCCCTTCCCCGGTAATGGTCGGATCGTTGGTCGTTGTCCCAATGGCAGAGCCAAGGATACCGATGTTTGGCGGGGCAGTCCATTCCGTTGCGGTGCTGCCTTCCTCAAGTTGTAAGCCATCAACGTAGAAGGTCGCTGCTTGCTGTGTCGGAGTAATCACTTTAATGGTAATGGCTCTCGATGTGGCGTTCATTACCCCTGTGACGCTATATCGTGTCCACGTTTCTGTCAGGGTAACAGTTGATGAGTAATTTGATTCTACGGCTGAATCTGCGTCTGTGCGTTCTGCCATATTAATTCTAACAGTTCCAGACCCTTTCAGATAACAACTTGTAGTATATGCTGCCCCCGGTTTAATATCGCGGATTAATGCAAGATAAACCCCTTCGGATGATGCCGCATTTGCTGTCACTACTTTTAACGAATACGATCCTTGCCATGCGGCTGTTGTCCCGGTTGGTTCTGCTGTTATTGCATCTCCTGTGGTTTCTTTCGCAAATCCCGTCGTTGTCCCGTCTTCACACGCATTCGCCTGATTCGGCAGGAGCAGATTCTTCCGGGGTCGGCAGTAATCCATCAAGAGTTGTTTGTCGGTGGTCGGGACGTATGCTCGGGCAGCGGAGCCTAGTTCAAGCTGTGCACCCCAGAGGTATGCCGTCTCCCCGTTATCCTGTGCGGCATCCTTCACCGGGCGGATAGATACTGACACACAGCCTGCTGGGGTGGTGAACGTCTTGGTATACCGCACCCATTCAGCCGTCGCACCATACGCCGTCGCTGCTACTATATCCGCGCTATTCGTGACATCATAGATCGCGTATTTCAGATCGGCTGCTGTGCCTAACTTTACCCATATTGAGAAGGTGTACACGGTGGCGGCGGTGGTGGTAACGGACTGCACCAGTGATTGTGCTGCCCCTACCGTCAGGGTAACCGTATCAGCGGTAGTCGTGCCGTCCGGTGCTGCTACCGAGTTCGCGGTGATGGCGCAATCTGTCTTCGTCCATGCGGCGTTATCGAATTGCTGGGTATACTTCAGCAGGTTCCTACATTCATCGAACCGTGCCTCGTATACCAGCCCGTTCCGGACGAGTCCCCCTCCCCCGGCAGATTGATGTAAAAGTGTTGCGTGGGTCATGCGGTGACCCTCCTCATTCCTTCAGGATTACGGTTATCGATCGGGCGGCTAACTGGGGGACCGCCGATGCTGCCGTTCCTGACCGGACCTTGAGATAGTTCCAGGGAGCGAGCAGGAGATTAATCCCGGCGTCTGAAAAGTTCCGGCTGGCTGCAATCCCCGACATGCTGGCTTCGGAGCCGGAAGAACCGTCGTAGAGATCCTGATACGTCACGCCGTCATGGGATACCTGGAATGTCATCGTCGCCGAGGCGGTCCATTGGTCGGGCATTGAGAATGCGATATAATGATAACCGGCGATACATACTGCACCGGATAACGAGGCGTCCTTCGCGATCGTGGCGACCTCGGTATTGATTACAGGCGTCTGTGATTTGTGCATGCAATATATGAAAATATTTGGATATAAAGTGGCAAGTGTCGGATATTTCGCCGAGCCTCTAGCCACTACTCGTCGAATACAATTCTCGTAATCTGTGATGAAGGATATCGCCGAGATCTGTCTTCTTGAATCCTAATTCGGAAGCGAGGAGCACGGTCTCTGCGTCGATCATGATAGGTACCGGGGCTTGTCGTCTCTCGGACCTTATTCGTTCCCTTATGACGAAAGACCTTACCGACGTCTTCTTGCGGGACCCGCCGTTGTCTTTGGGGAATTGCCGTCCAAGCTCGACGGCAATGTGACCCCATGACATTTTATAGGCGTTCTCTCGGATGAATGCCTTCTCCTGTTCAGAGAAGGGGACGCCGGAACTCATTGGTATTCCACCTCTTCAGAAAGTCCTAACCTTGTGACCTTCGCCTGTATGCTACTATATGATCGATTGAGCGCCTTGGCTAATTTGCGAAGTGTTACCCCGGGCTTCCGGTAATATTTGCGAAGGATCTCGAGGTCTCGATGACTCCAGGGCAATCCGTCTCGGGCAGGGTTTTTCTGCGCCTGTCGGATAATCTCGTCAAGCTCCTCGATGACTATCTCATGCCGGTTCATAGGACGATCACCCAGGCGATGATTACCGTGACGACGTAAACGAGGGAGATTTTAAACGAGGTTCTTCTGGCGAGATCTGACCATGCTACGGCGAGGGCATCTCTCATCATTTCAGCTTCACCTCGGTATCGGATTTCTTCAGAAGATAATGCCAGAATAATCCATAGAGGATGAAGGCAATTACGACGAGGATCGGGACGGGGTCGATAATGAGCATCATTCGAGGGTCACCCTCTGTGTGAGCTGGGTTCCCTTGAGGACGAACCAGTTATCGTCGTCGACCGTTACCTTGTTTCCTCGGACGTGGAGGACAATCCACCCGCATACCGGAGGACCGAACCGAAGTCCTCTTCGTTTCTGATACGAGTCTCGACCTTTGAAACATGGACAGCAAATGCAGTGACCGTCTTTTGTCTTGAGGTTAAGAAATTCATGGCGGTGTCCTCGGATGATCAAGTCTTTTTTGCCGAAGAATTTGTCATGCTGTGCTGCGGAGGCAATTTCCGCCATGGGAGCGGTTGCTTTACTGACCTGTGAAGATGATACGCCGATGGCGTGGCATAAATGGAAGGTGAGGTCACAAGCTGGCAGATGGACGTCGAGGTCCGTTCCGAACTTTGTCGGGATATGTCGATTGAGACCTTCGGCAAAGAGGAGATCATACGACGGGTTTTCGTTAATATGATATGGCGACCCGTCGACGGAATATGCCTTCTTGATCTTGAGGAGCCTCGCAAGGGCAATCGCACATCGGATCTGTTCATCGATCGAGGACTGCCAGAGTTCGAATCCTCGGGACTTGATGCTTGATCCCTCGGACATATCGCCGAGGAAAAAGGCAGCATGATATCTGCCTTCTGCCATCTCATGGAACTTGTCGTTTAAGGCATTTTGGACCTTGTTCGGTTCAATGGACCGGCTCTTCTCGGGATCGTCGGCATGAGTGATCCATCCATCGCCGATAAGAGCGTCTTCGTTACCGACGTGCCAGTCTGATGTTACGAGGATATCGTACTCGACGAATCCTTTGTTCTTCCGACCTATCATGTCGTGGGGACTCCGAAGAATCCCCACTGTTTATTCGTATTCTGTTTCATGTTACCTCGTGTCATTTGTCGGGTTTCTTCCCGAGGAGCTTCGCGATTAGTTGCTGATCCTTATCGGTGACTTCTTCGTGTCCGACGATTTCATACTCTGCGTCGTTGAATCTCGACGGTTCATCTTCTTTCTTCTTCGGTTTGTCTGTCATGATCTACTCCTTACGCCGGGGTGACGGTGATTATGTGCCAATACACATTCTCCGTGGTCTCTTCTGCTTTCATTACGGCTTTATCGACGATCTTCCATTGGGTTCCAGGTTTTATGATTACCTCAGCTTCGAAGTCTGTTCCTCGTATCCCAATCTGATTACCGTCGAGAAGTGATCGGACCATTACCTTATCACGCCGTAACACCTTGCCAGCCTTGTCATATATGGTCGCGCCGGTTTTTGGATCACGTTGGTAAATAGACTTGGCGAAATAACTCGCCGCGCTCGTCTCGGCGCTGTGCGACTGGAATCCGTGATCGACGCATATATCGCCGATGTTACTTTCAATCAGTTTTTTACCGGAGTTAATACCGACTCCTCGATAAAGGACTCCTGCAGGCACTTTATTCGTCATTGCCTTTTCCAGTGCCTCGATATTCCGCTTGGCGTAATTCTGTTCCATAACGGACAATCCGTCAGCCTTGCCTCGTAATACCTTGTTCATCGGGCTATATCCTCCGCCGGTGTAGTCGCTCCACGCCTCAACGATCTCTTTATTAAAACCCTTCGATTCGCTGACGTTGATCACGTCATCGAGTTTATACATGAGTGTCTTTGAGTCGTTATAAAGAGTATTTTCAGTCGCTCTTAATCCTTCAATCGGGAAGGCAGCGGTCGGCTTTGCGAGGGGTTTAACAGGGGCTGGCGTTGATACAGCAGGGGTTACGGGTTGTTTCTGTGTTGGTGTCTTGGTCGGGGTTGTCTTTGATACAGCAGGTGCTACGGGCTTTACAGCAGGTTTCTCGACTGGCGGCTTGGTGGTGGCTGTCTTTTTGGTGAGGGGCTTGGTCGACTTGACCTTCGGGATCTTAAGCTTCGGCAGGATACCAGGAATCGAGGGTCCGGTCTTGGACTTGAACTTCTCGATCGTCTTCATGTCATTGAGTCCTTCGATGACGGGGACGATTGTGCATCGGCAGTGAGGATGATACGGCGGGCGGTTCCCGGTATCGTCGATATCAAATTCCTGGTCGTCGAGACCGATGCAATAATCACAGGACCGTTCGTCGCCAGCACAGAGGATGCGGTATTTCTTGTACCCTCGTGACTTGTAATACTCGTGCGCTCCGGTGTTAAGGGCATCGAGGGCTTCGGTTCGTGCGATCATCTCGGCACGTTTCCCGACGTTAAATTCTCCGAGGGTGGCTTTTACCCTCTGCGTTATGGCGTATTCTCCCTCTCCTGCGAGGAGTCCTGCATTAATCGCCCGGGAAACGTCGGACCTTATGTCGTCGGTGACATTGGTTATGGCTCCGCCGAGGTTTGAGGTAAGGGCATCGAGGACCGTCGGATCCCACTTGCCTATTGTGAATGGTGCTGCTCCGACGGCTTTGACGAGTGCCTCGCCGAAAGACTGACCATGGACATAGGCTTGCATGTTCACGCCGACGATCGCCTCGGAGTTGGATTCCATGACGCCGTCAGTTATGGTCCCGACGACTGCCGAGACCCCGACGGTGTCGAATGGGTTTGCATGGAGCAAATAGGGTTTCTGATTTTTCAGGTCGAACTTTGCTTCGCCGACCTGCTCGATAATCTCTTTGAGGATCTTCTCGATGACGTCGATATACTCTAGGACAATGCCTTCGCTCTGTGCAGGGTCATTCGGGTCAAGTTCCCAAATGATGGCAGGGTTCGTCGGGTTCCGGTATATCGCGGCTTTACTCATTTTCCTCGGTTAATTTCTGTTGCTTGGTCTTGCGGTTGGTGAGGTACTTGGTATAGGTCTCAAGTCCTTTCTCTGGATACAGCGGGGTTGAGGACATGAGGTTCGCCGCCTCGGTCGGCTTAAGGACCGGGGTTCCCTGTTCCTCTTTGAGCCGGATCAGTTCGTCGGGAGAGAGCTCTTTCCTTTCGAGGAGATCCCGCTTCTCGTTATCAAAGAGGACTCCCATCTCGTGACCTGCCTTCGCCTGTTCGAGCCATACCTTCGCCTTATCAATGGATATCGTCGGAATGGTGATGCGGGTATAATATCCGTCGTCAAATCCATTGTAGAGGAAATAATCGTTAAAGACTGCCTCCCATCCGCCGGTGATCCATTTGTGTTTTGCTGCGACGTTAGCTAGGAGCAATTCGAGTTCTGCATAATCAGACCCGCCGATCGAGCCTCCATCCCTCTGTTGCAAGATATCCGCCGGTGAGAAATAGGATCTCTGTAACAGGTGCAACTCTCGGATCGTTTCAAGTGCTACCATGTTCCCGGTGTCGGTGACTATGGTCGGGACCATGTTCTCTCGGAGCATGTGACCGCAGTCCTTCCCTCGGTTTTCAATGATGTCTTTGACAAACGCCTCGTCGTCGCCGGAGGGTGTCTTGACGGTGATGTAAACTTCGCCTCCTGCGCCGTATCGGTTGTTCAGCTGCATGAGGGCGTCCCATGCATAGACACTCATATCGAGGAGCGGGTATATCGGTTCAAACATCGGCGGGGCGACGAAAGTATCGCAAAGGTTGTCCCGTATCGGGACGACGTTTTTGATCTGCCGGATCTCTCCGTCGGACTGTGTCTGCCAGTACTCGACCTTTCCTTTCTCGTTAAGAATGATACCCTGCAGGATATTTGACAGGGGGTAATAGTCGGACCCGATGGTGGTCGGCGGGTTGCGGAATGAATATGCAGGGAGGATGTCAGCTTCGGTAAGCTGGACTTCGGTCCCCTCTCTGGTCTTGACCTCGGACCATACGGGATTGACCAGGGATATCCCGTACATCATGTTATCGAAATGTCCTGCCGGGATCTTGGAATCTATCCGGACCCCGGGACGATTGACCATCCGCTTAAATTTGGTCGTGATGACTTCGTCGATCTTGTCATCGGGGTTGAATGCTTCGACGAGGATATTCTCGCCGAAGAGTAGGCTCATCTGCTGCTGAACGAATTTCCTGACATAGACGTTCGTCGAATACTTTCGGATCTTGACGGCGTCAAGTTCCTGATCAGTCATCGCCTCGGCGTAGCCTTGGGCGACGAGTAGTCTTTCACCTTCTCTTTTGGTCATGGTGGTTCATCTCCTCCGGGTCTTTTGTGCTGGCGAGGATACGCCGATCCCGGGAATCTGTTTTCGGTTTCTGTTCTGACTCTGGCGTCGTGATATGACAGCGCCGGTGTTGATACCAGGGGCGGCATATCGGAGGGCATCGAGCAAATGGTATTTGTTCTTGTCTTTGATCTCCTCGGTCTGGTTTCCTGCCGCGTCGATCTTGCGGGCATATTCGATCATCTGTGCAATGGTCATCGAGCATGTTCGGAAAATCTTGAATTTCCCTGACTTGATGAGGGATAATACTCGGTCGATTCCTGACCACACATCGGAGACTAATGGCTGCTGGACCGGACATCCGGCGGCTTGCCAGTCCATTCGGAATTGTTTTTCAGATGTGGCTCCGCCGTAATATTTCGCTGTCGTGAACGGGGCAGCGACGGCTTTTACCTGCTTGGCGTGTTGTGCTGACGTTAGGTTCCCATTCAGTGACTCTTTGAAGAGATACATCAGCCCGTCGTCGGGGTTGCGGGCAATATAGACTACGCCGGTATTTACTGAACCAGGATCTATACCGACGGTTACCGCCCAATGCAACGGGACGGTGAAAGGATCGACGACGTGGACCGCCGGATCAAAGTCTGCGTAAATACTTCCGCCGGGGCGGGAGTAAATCCCCCGATACTGCATATCAAATTTCCATGGTGGCAGGGTTTTCTTGGCATCCTCGTATTCCTCGATCGGGAAAGCAGGGTTCATGATGCTGTCGAACTGGAAGATATCGACGTCGGGCTTTTCGCCCTGCAGCCATGGGACATAAATCTCGTTGTGGAGCCAGTCGAAATTATAGAGGGTTGTTATGCCGAGGACTCTCCCTCGATGAATACCGACACGCCGCTTGATTGATTCCCACGCCTGGAGGGTGAAATCATCCATCCCACACTCGTCGAGCAGGGCGGCTTTTGCGGTGGCTGCTTCGAGCCGACCGACGGATACTTCCCCTCGTCCGGTGGTGGCTGAACGGAGGAGAATGCGGGCATACATTTTGTCATTCGATGTCTTCGCCCAAAATTTCCCCGTCGAAGGGTCAGCAATCTCGATGACGTTTTTCCCGGGGTGAAACCTGCCGTTCCCTTGAATCTCGCAAAAGAATTTTGTCAGCTCTGGCAGGAGTTTGTTATCGAATAGCTGATACGTCGAAGTGACTGCGAGATAGTCACCCTCGCCTCGCCGGTGTATTTCCTGATCTAACCAAATGGGACCAAGCGATGTTTTCCCTCCCTGCGTTCCGGCGAGGACGAAGATAAATCGTTTCTTTGAATTGAGGACCCATCGTTGCCCCTCGTGGGGGAAGATATAGACTCCACCGTCGCGGTCAAATCGGATGAGACCAAACCCCTCTTTTACATAATCGGGGATCTCCTCGGGTGACATCTGCGGGTAATCCATGGCAAGGGTCATTCCTGCGTTCCCTCCTCGGTCTTTGGATCGGAGGGCATTACTACGACGTAGCGCCTTGGTTGGTCGAGGGTAACATTTTCGTTACTGGTAGACTGTCCTTCGGAGAGACGGCGGAGCATGATACCCTTTTCGATGAGCGAGGCAGCGTCCCTCGGGGTGAGGTTAAGCGGATACTCTTCGACCTTTGCGCCTTTCTCCTGCCACTGTTCGACCTGTCGTCCCCATTTGTTTAACTGGCTGGCTCCGACGCCGATCATGAGGTCTGCTATCTTGAGATGGTTTTTGATTACGTCGGACTGTGCTTTTGCGACGGTCTTCTCGGTGGCAGTCTGGATAATTTTGTCCAGGTGGTCATCCCATGCTTGCGCCCGGGTCGCCCATGAGTATTTCGCCGACCACTCCGCTAATGTCCCTGCGGTTTTTGCTAGGGGTTGAGCGGCTTTTGATAGGGATCTACCAGGACCGAGATCTCGGTATATGACGAATGCCTCGAATGCAGCCATCGTCTCGCCGTCAATCCGGTCCCATGGGTTTTTACTCATTATGTTTTACCGTCGTTTGTTAGTCGTGAATCGTGGAATCGGAGCAAAAAGTCTCGGGAAACTTTTTGATCGGAGTCCGATACGGGCTTCTTTCTCATGTGGATATTATCTTGAGAAATTCCTCTTTGAGTGAAGGATTATCTCGGAACTTTCCCATCATCGACGAAGTGACCATTACCGAAGAGGGTTTCTTGACGCCTCGTATTCTCATGCAGTCGTGGGTTGCTTCGACCACTACCATTACTCCCTCGGGCTTGAGATTGAGACGAAGATACTCGGCGATCTCGTTGGTCATCTTCTCCTGTATTTGAGGGCGGGAGGCGAATTTATCGACGACCCGGGCGAGTTTGGATATTCCGCAGATGAGGTTTGCGGGAAGGTATCCGACATGAGCGACGCCGTGGAATGGTAGCAAGTGATGAGAGCACATCGACGAGAACTCGATATGCTTCAGGACGATTAATTGATCGTATCCGGGGTTCGGGAAGGTGGTAAATTTGAAATCATTATTTCCCGCCCACTCGTCGAGGAATCTTGCGACTCTGTCCGGGGTGTTCTGAATCTCCTCGCTGTTAAAGAGTCGGTCAGGGTACTGGATTTGCATTATTCCACCCCTATGAATTTATGCGACTGAATGTTGAGATGCACCCCGGGTAGTTCCTGGCAGATCTTGACGGCGTATTTGATGTTCTCCCATACGGGTTTTTCGCCGTCGAATATTGGCGTCAGGGTGACAACCTTGGCGAGGACGTGAGGCGTCGGGACAGGATCTCCGGCTTTTATCGGGTAGCGGAGTTCATCGGGCGGGTGAGTGTTGAAATAGGGGTGTATCTTTTTTGTTTTTGGTGAGACGACGACATAATCGATGCCAGGGGGCAGTTGATTTGTGCCATTGGTCTCGATGCCGATTCGGTACCCGTGCTCCTTAAGGGTGAAGATGAGATCCCAATCGACCTGCAGGGATGGTTCTCCGCCGCAGAGGGAGAGGCTTTTGATGTCGTATCTCTTGAGTTCCTCAAGAATTTGGTCGGTGGTGTAGTGTTTCCCGTCCTCGTGGTCGGTGTCGCAAAAAGGACATTTGAGGTTACATCCGGAGAATCGGATAAAGACCATCGGCTCCCCGGTTCTTTTGCCTTCACCCTGAATCGTCGGGAAGATTTTATTTATTTTATAGGTCTTGTTCATAGGTCTGCCTCCTTGAATGCTTTCAAGCGTTGATAGCAGGAATCGCATTTACCACAGTGATGCAGCCCGTTTTGATAGCAGGACCATGTCTGGTTGTAATCGACCGATAACCTCTTACCGATCGCTACCACGTTCGATTTCGGGGTATTTGCGTAAGGGAATCGGATCTTCGGGTTGTAAGCTGGCGAGGTTCCGCTATTTGCTGCGTTCTGAAAATCCCATGCGAAAATTGCTGTGTCGTCGGGGTACTGTCCGGAGTAAAGACCGTTCCCGCCGCAGAAAATCCGGTTAATCTTGTTCGATTCGCCGAAGGCTACGGCGTATGCAAGAAATATTCCGTTTCTGAACGGCACATAGGTCGTCGGGGTCTGGTGGTCGATCTGGTCCTGGGTCCGGTTGGTTGGTATCTTTCCCCTCCCTAGCAATGAGCAAGGGGTATTCAACCAGGATAAGTCGATTGTGACTTTCTGCCATTCCTGCCGGTATTTCTCGGCATTATTCCTGGCGATTTCTACCTCTTTCTTGAGGGTCTGACCATAATCAAAGGTGAGGCAGTGAAGTTTTACACCTTCGGCGGAGAGCTGGGCGAGTAGGGTGGTGCTGTCCACTCCGCCGGAGAGTAAGAGGATGGCGTCAGCACTCATAACTCGCCTCATTGTTCTCGGATTCGACCACGTCGACACGATAGCAGTCGCAAATCTGGTTGCAAATCCATCGTGCGATGTTCTCCGCCGTGGGATTGAACGGGAGGACCTCGTTCAGGTTCTTATGGTCAAGCTTGTCCATGACCTTCGACTTTATCTCGGTGAAGTCGACGACCATTCCGTAATCTGTAAGGATCGGGGACCGACAGTAGACGGTGATAATCCAATTATGACCATGCAGGGCTTCACATTTCGACGAGTAAGGGAGCTTGAGGGAATGACTCGCCGATATTTCCAGGCGTTTTTTAATTGTGAACATAAGAGACCTCCGACATATAGTCCTGATACCGACGCCACTGGACGAAGTTATGAGCATTTACTATGCGGTGGTTTATGCGACGACCGCCTTTCTCCGCCGAGCGTTCGGTCTTTATGTTGGTTCCGTCGAACTGGAAAACGTAGCCGCCGTATCCACCGGCGAGCCATGAGATCGAATCGACGCTGTCAAAATTGAATTCCTTAAGGATCTTTATCGGCGTGAATCCGAGCCCGTGGATTTCTGCGCCGTATTTGTGGGCTTTTTCGATGAACCAATGGAGATATTCATATTCCTTCGGTTTGATTTCAGTTCGTGCGACTATTCCGCCGATCGAGACGTGGTCATAATCCTTGCACATTTTTATGAACTCGTCTTCCCCTCGGGACTTGTGCCATGCAGGAATGACGGGCTTTTTGGTTATGTCCTCGATTAATTTGCGGTACCGGAGGACTTCTTTATATCCAACAATACCGTCGATGTCCATCTCGAAGAAGTTGTCAATCTCATTCTCGTCGATGAAGCAAGCGTATCGAGTGACATAATCGTCGAGGATGTCCTTCGGTGCTGATGTGGTATGCTCAAGCAGTGTGAAGGCTCCACTATCAAGCAGGAATTCCTTAAAGAGTCCTTTATTATAGGCGTTGAGCATGAAGTCTGTCATATACCAGTAACTTTCGAGGACGTAGGGGACCGGCTCTCGGAGATTCTCGACAAGGTATTTCGTGCCATTCATTCCGGCGAGAAAAATCTTCACTGATCTACCTCCTCGCCGCAGAAGGGGCAGATAATCGGTTTCCTGACCTGCGGGGTGTATCCGTCGAGCGGGTCGTTGATGAAATAGAATGAGACATCTACGTCGTGCAAGAGACTGTCAAGATTTGAGGACGGGAATCCGGCGAGTTTTATATCCACATCAGGTAGATTGTAAATCTCTTTGATGAGGTTCGAGAGGAGCGGGATATCCCATACGCCGGTGATGCGGTTTAATGCAAGATTGAGGGCTTTCTCCTTCTGCTCGTCGAGATCTACCCTTATGACCGGGGCTTCGGTAAATCCGATCTCCTTCATGACCTTCAATCTCTGGTGACCGCCGATCAGGGTGCTGTTCTTGTTGATGACCAGGGGCTCGACACAGCCAAATTCCTTTATCGAATTCCTGATGCGAATATATTCATCGTCCTCGGGGTCCAGGTCGACTCTCGGATTATAAGGGGCAGGGTTGATGTTTCCGAGGGGCAGCATCTCGACCTTCATTTCTCAAACTCCTTTCCGCACTTGGGACAGGTGATGAAGGTCGGCTTTTTCTCTTTGTTGTTCGACGATGTCTTGAAGAATAGCGAGGTATCTATTTCTTTCAGGAGTCCCTTTATCTCAGTGTCGGTAAACCCTGTCGTCTTGAGAGTCTCGGGGTCCATTGAACGGAGGACGTCTTTTAATTTGACTTCATCCCACCGACCGCGGATTTTATTTAATGCAATGTTGAGAATCTTTTCCCGGGGTTTATCCACGTCGATTATATTGACATCGACTTCGGTATCGCCGAGATCAATCATGACCTGCAGACGTTGGTGACCGGAGATAACCGTATAATCCTTATTGACGAGGAGAGGAACGACTCTTCCAAAGGTCAGAATGCTGTTCTTTATCGACTGATACTCGGGGTCGTCTGGCTGTAATCTCTTTCGAGGATTATATTCCGCCGGTTTCAGTTTTGCTATCGGGACTTTCTTAATCTGCATCGAATCACGAGGGAGTATTTATACATTTATACCGGCGGTCGTGATTAAAAGCGGGCTGTTATAGACAGTTATCCGGCATTATCCGGCATTATAGACATTATCTTTAAAATGCAAGGGTGGTACGGGCTTTACAGCAAAGGAAAATATCGGTTTCGTAGAAAAGTAGGCAAGAGGGGTAAACCCCAACAGAATGATACAGCGTTCGTTTAAATGGTATTCTCGTCGGAAGAATCTGGTTCCTTTGCTTCGGTAAGGGTTCTCGTAGTGACTCCCATTCTGTTGAGATGGTACCAAATAACGGCGGGCGGGACGTTGTATAGTTTCCCGAGCCTGTACGTCGACATCTTCTGGTTGATGTACTGCTTTTTGATCTTGTCCATCGGCAGTTTGTAGACGGTCTTTACCTCGGAGCGATTACGGAGCGGGACATCGTTCCGTATCAGGATCTTTCTTACTGCGCCGTGAGTGATGTATCCCTCGAAGAGTTTCGAGATTCCGTAAGGGCTGTATCCCTCCTCGGTATAGAGGCGGATAATCTCTTTTTCCAGGTCGTCGTCGACTTTCTTCATCCCTGTTTGTGTTGTATTACTCACCAGTTGATTAAGGTTTGCAGTCTCATTCGATGACATTTATTCGACCTCCATTGTTTCGTTTCTCGACGTAATCTTTTATCGTCCGGATTATCTCGTCGTGGGTGACTTCATAGGCAATCTTCTTCCCGGTTTCAAAGAGGACCATCCCTCCCTTCGGAAATAAGATGAGACGACCGTCTACCTTATCGCCGTCGATCGTCAGGGGTCCGTTTAATTCAATCATCTTTCTCCTCGCTCGGTTTGTATTCCCATCGGATAACTTGAGCACTGACGCCGGTCTCGGGTATGTCATGCATCGACGACATGACATGGCAAAGTTGTTCTCCTGTCGGCGGATCGATACCATCCTTCTTCGCCAGGGCGTCGAATCGATGCCAGGGGAATACTTCGGATTTATTCTTCGTGCTGTACTCGATCGAGATCCCATAAGGGAAGATAAATATCGGCAGCGCCTCGATGACGTTCCAGTACGGGGTTCGGAATGACCACTTCGATCGGTATGGTTTTCCCTGCCAGCCGTGGAACATTATTTGATCTCCCTTTCGAATCCGTCGATACAGCCTTACGGTCTGTGAGCATTTCCCCGAAAGGACATTCAGGATCTTCGGTTCATAGGTGAGTGGTAAGACGTGCTTCACTCCTTCACCTCGGATCTTGTTATCCAGTAAAGGAACATGATAAAGTTCGCGACGTCGATCAGTTCATCAGGGTTCCCGCTTTCCTTGTATTCTTTCCATTCCTCTTTCAGACGGTGTTCAATGTGTTCCGGGGTGAGGTCCCGCCATCCGCCTTTATGGTCGTTCTTTTGCAATACGGTTTCCATCGCGATTGCAAAGAGGGCGACGTCGGTTCGGACTGTTGCCTCGGTCGGGTTGTATGAACAATTGAAGGAATCATAATTCCCTGTCTCGCCGGAGTAGTGAGGGCATTTCGTCGAACAGTAATCCCACTTGACGTATTTCCTGACCTTCTGGCAAAAGGCGAAAGGTTCAATCTCTATTCGGTTCATCCTTCACCCTCGGGTTTCCTATCCATGCCATTTCGTATGAACACTTGGGGCATTTCTCTCGCCGGTACTCGCCTTGCTTTGGTTTCGCTGGCACAAGGATTGATCTGCAGAGGGGGCAGGTCTCGGTCATTCGAGAACCACCGCCATTTTCGGTCTTGGGTATCCGACGTTCCATTCTGGTTCTTCCTCGTGTGGTGCAAACTTGCGATGATATTCATCCCATCCGATCCACTTCTCGACGACGTCATTGATTTCATTGGTGACGATTGATCCCCAATAATCGCCGGAGCCGTAGGCAAAGACCACCTCGAGGTCAGGATCCATGTCTTCGAGGTATTCCATCAGGTCTTTTACCTTCATGATGTGCCTCCGACGAGTTTGTCAAATAGTTCCTGATTCTCCTTCGTGACCCGTTCGAATCCGACGTTCTGATACTCGCCGATGATTCGTCCATCCTGTGGCTCGGCAAACGGAATATCCCTATTCCATCCGGCGTTGAAATTCCAGACGGATTGCAAGGTATAAGCGACGTGCTCTTGAGTGAGGTTCTTTCCTGCCGGAGCTGCTTCCCGGGTCATGGTGTTGTTCTTGATTATCTCAAGAATCTCGGGGATCTTCTCGATGGTGTCGGGAAATACTGTCAGCCACATCTCGTTCCCGTAGTCGGACAGATTGACCATAACGCCGGATGAGAATGCATTGTCGTTCCCGTATGAACCTTCGAGATCACGGACAAATCTGCGGGTCCACCATTCGAGGTTGTCTCCCTTGATAGCAATTGTCGCCCTGTCGTCCCCTGGCAAAATCCTGTGGTCAATTATTTTCATGTTCTTTACTCCTGAAAATTTACCGTCGGTAATGCGAAGAAAAGGGTTTTACCGGGAAGATAAGACCCTTCCCTGCATGACTGGCTTGTTGATCTTCGGTGCATTCTTGACAGCGTCGGACTGGAAGAACCAGGCGTCGTCGTCATGGGTGACTCCCTCGGGCTGTTCCCACTTCATAGTCATGAAGTATCCACCCGGGAAGGTAGACGAGGCGAGGCTCGGGGCGTCCTTCGGGGCGACTGCTGGCAGGGTTCCCGTCGACCACTGGTAAGCGTACCGGACATCGTCGAGATTCGTTACGCCGTTGCCGTCATAGTCCATGTGATGAAGTTCTCCGACATAATTCTCGGCAATCCAATATCTGTTATCATAGAGGATCTGAACGTCGTCGGTGTTACTGACTCCGTCGCCGTTGAAATCATCGACCAGTCCGTCGCCGTTGGTGTCAGATGGCACGATGTATCCAGGGACAGGATCATAAACCCTCGTATCCCTGACATACTGATATGCGTATCCGACGTCTGCCATGTTCGCTCTCCCATCCCGGTTATAGTCGAAATATGATGCGTATGCGCCGTAATTTTCGGCGATAAACTGACGGTTATCGTAAAGGATCTTGGCGTCCTGATAATCCGTCACGCCGTCACCGTTGAAATCATCGGCAAGACCGTCTCCATTGAGGTCCGCGGGGACTCCGTAACCAGGAATCGGTTCGACTGCTGATACTGATACCGATACCGCACAAAGGGCGAGTATCAGGGCTATGGCGAGGATCGTCATCTGTTTCATTCCATACATCTTCATTCGTGTAACCTCTTTTGGATGTGTTACAATAGATACAGGTTTTTTTGAGGTTATAAAGATATGGAATCCCTCGAAAGGGCTGAAAAAAGAAGAGAGAAAATCGGAGTTATCCGAGGTAAAGTTTGTAGGTGTCTTTCCTCGTTCCATCGGTGAAAAATTCTGCTCTGTGAGTCAGGAGAGCTTTTCTCTGATTCGTCGTTGTGCTGACGAATGAGTATTGCCAGATTTTCGTCGTGTAGTCCTTCGTGAAATCCTTGGTTATTTTCGTGTAATAATCCCCGGTCATTTCGTCGAGGAATTTCTGTGCCTGTTCTTCGGTAATTTCGACCATGGTTTTTCATCTCCCTCGTGTTAGGTTCAGGCAGTCTCGGCGACTGCCTTCGGTGCATTGCCGTGTGTCAGGCGGTGGCAGTGTTCGCATTGCAGTTCGAGGTTGTCGTCGAGGATTGCCTGTTTCCATTCGGTTAGGCGAGCGGTGCTTCCACGTCCCCGGGATCTCGGGAGGCAGTGACCCCTCTTGTGGTGAAATTCTAGGTTCTCCGTCGATCCGCACTTTACACAGCACCCGCCGAGCTGCTCGATGAGTTCCGCCTTTACCCTGGCTTTGTATGCTGCCATGTATCCGGGCTTGTTGGTTGCCATGTTAGTTCCATCTCGGGTTGTAAACCTTACACCCGTCGTTCATCGGGATTGTCCTGCCGTTCTTGATGTTCCAGATTTTTACGTCGGGGTTCTTTGCTGCCGCGTCGATGAATGTTGTCTTCATTTTTCTCTCTCCTCGTTTGGTATGTATTACAACACACACTGTTCGTGCATAGTATATAAATCCTTTGAATCCTGATACTGTGGTTTCTACCAGGGTTCGGGCAGGTATTGAGGAGAGGTCGAATAATCGGGGAACCTGGAACAGAATGATGCAGCGAGGGTCTGGCGGGGTGAAAAAAGAGGATATAGATTCCCGGGAACGGTGGCATTATCCCCGGGGTCTGGTGCCTTTCTGGTGCGTTGTTTCACATGGAGTAAGATTTCAAGGTTTCTATGAGGAGAGTTATGCAAAGTCGTCGTGTTAGATTCCTATCACCTCGTTTCCCTCTGGAGGGCTTTCGCCGTCCTTCATCGGGAGGGGTTGTCTATTCAGTCACCTCCTTGTATACCTCGAAGAATCCGACGCGGTTCCCATTTGCATCGCGGATTGTTCCACTCCTCTGACCGTCAGCGAGCCGGAGCCGGATATCTGCCAATGCTCCGGAGACGTCGAAGAGTGTTTTCATGCCGTCGTTCTCCATCTCGATTCGTGCTCGGAATACCTTCATCACAGTTCCCTCGTCTGTTCTTTCCTGGCTTCCCATTCCCGGGTCTTTATTTCTCCCTCGGCGATCTGCAGTGCTCTCAAGACGAGAGGGAAGTCATATTCGTCGTCCAGGTCGAGGAGACAGGTCGCTCGGTAATTGTCTTCGGCGTCGTTCAGGTCTCCATAATGCTCAAGCATGTCGACACGGGTCTTTTCGGACGTCGGGGCGATATACCACGTTTGGACTACGGAGGGGTAAGTTTCGCCGTCCTCCGTGACGTTCTTGATGTGGTCAATCCGATAAAGGAATACTGACATTTCAGTACTCCCTCGGCAGCATGAGGATATTCATCAGCGGTCCCTCGGGTGAGAGTCCTCCATGCACGGCGTAGAACTTGATCTCGTCGAGAGGGAAGTCGGTCCACTCGTATTTCTGCCGGTACTTCGGCTTGAGTCCCTTATCCTCCTGCATGGTGAGCGTTGCGGTTCCGTCGTCGTTCTTCTTGAAGGTCCATACCTGGAACGGTATGTGACGGAACTTCATGGCGACGACGATCATGATGTCGCTTATTAGCCAGTGAGCGTTCATTTCCTCGGCGACGTATGCTACTCCATCGGTCCCGAGGACGTTGCGGGCGAGGGGCTGAATCCTGTGATATGACTCGGTCCCGGTGAAATGTGCGAGGGTTGCGGCGTGGTCAGTCATGTTTCTGCATCTCCTGTTCTTCGTTCCATTCGTCGATTACCTGATTGTTAAATTCCTCGGCGAGGAGTTCATACACCCCGGGGATCCGGATAAGGTCTCCGCCGGTGAGATTTGAGAGGATCCTCAAAAGGATCCGGTCAAAATCGTCTTGAGTTATGGCGGGCATTTCAGTTCTCCTCCATCGTTTTCAGGTAGTCCCTCGCCTCTTCGTATCGTGCCTTGGTGACGTTATACGACCTCTGTGAGAAATCACGACCAGTGACAATCCAGAAGTCATGACCGTCGAAGTAGGCTCCGGTGACGGTGGCTCCGTTGATCTTCATCGGAGAACCACCTCGTAACCGGCGTCCTTGAGGGCGATCCAAAGTGCCTCGTTCAGTTCGGTGGCGAGTTCGTCGGCTGTCATTCCGGTGAAGCATCCGTCGTCGAGGTCTTGCAGGATTGACCTGATGCTCTCGACCAGGGCTTCGGGGTTCTTCGGTTTTCCGTTCTGAAAGGTTTCCATTTTCTTACTCCTGTGAAGGTTCCCGGTTTCCCGGTATGTTCCACAATACATACTTACCCTGTAATCATATAAAGGTTTGTGTTTGTGACTGCTAGGAAATTTACCGTCGGCGGAATTTATAGACGACGTATTCCGGTGCATGACCGACGATCCTGGCTATCTCACCGGACTTTTCGTCGAGGTAAAATCCTGCCTTGATAAAGGCTTTTTGTGGCAGGATTGCTCTTACCCAATCGTCGTAATGCATCGTCGTGTATGTGTCGCCGTTGATAATCTCTATCTTGTAGACGCCGATCGACTCCCAGTTCGTGACGTTATAGGGAGGGGTGATTTTTGCAGGGTCAATCTTCTGCATCGTCGTTCCCTCCATAGACTTCGGCGGTCATGTCTAGGATTCTCCCCGTCGTGAGGGAAAATTCCCATATTCTGTCGATGCTTATATCTTTTGGCATCATTGTCATCCACTCCTCGCCTTTGACGAGGGTCGGGCTATCAGCCCCTTCGACGACGGGGATTCCGTCTATCTCTTTTGGGATCTTGTGTGCCATCTATTCCACCCCGTTCAGGATCTTTGATATTCTCCTTCCCTCGTCGGTGTACGAAATTGTTTCCTCGTTGCCGTCACCCGAGACGCTGATAAGGTCTTTTTTGATGAGTGAGGACATTACACCACGGAGGATCTTCGGGCTGATGCCGACCTCGTCGATCCATGCGAAGGTCCAGGTCGAGCGATGAATCCTTATCGGATCGCATCCTGTCGGGTGAATCACCTCGGGTTCTTCGAGTAGGTCGCCGTATTCTGTTTCGTGTGCCTTCATCGCCTGTAATTCGAGGCGGGTCAAATTC
>Ga0116142_10002535_pt1 | contig 19559 bp, 18 predicted proteins | sample AD_UKC033_MetaG_FD_89785 | JGI IMG/M metagenome (GOLD analysis project Ga0116142, IMG submission 89785) | Active sludge microbial communities of municipal wastewater-treating anaerobic digesters from USA - AD_UKC033_MetaG | ecosystem: Engineered > Bioreactor > Anaerobic > Digestate | place: USA... | reverse complement strand
CGGGGTTTTTGTGGGAGGGGGAATGTGGTATCATCAATTCAGTTCGTTTCAGGAAGGGGTAAAGGATGAAAAGATTTTATCTGCTGTTGGCACTTTTGCCGGCTTTACTGATAATTGCCGGTCTTACCGGTTGTGGCGGTTCGAGTCTGAGCCGCAACGAATATACGATTGCAACCGGCTCTAAATCAGGGGTTTATTTCCCGATCGGCGAAGCCCTGGGAATGATCTTGAAGAAAGCATTTCCCGATGTCGCACTCAAGGTGGTAGAGACTGCAGGAAGTGTCGAGAACCTGCAGATGCTGCGCGACGGCAAGGTCGATCTGGCGCTGGTGCAGAACGACATCGCCTTTTATGCGGTCGAGGGTGAGGCCATGTTCAATGGTCAGAAGATCACCAATGTAACCGGCATCGCAACTCTGTTTCCGGAGGTCGTGCAGATCATCGTGCGCAAAGAGACGGGCATCAAGGCTCTGGCTGATCTGGCCGGTCGCAAAATCGCAGTGGGCAGCAAGGACAGCGGCACCTTCTATAACGCACAGCAGCTGTTGACGGTTGCCAAGGTGTGGGAGCAGGTTGACCATCAGTATGTTAACGCCGGTGAGGCGATGAAAGAGATGCAGGAAGGGCGTATCGACGGCTTTATCTTTACCAGCGGGCTGCCCAACCCTTCGATAGTCGAACTGGCGCGCAAGGTAGAAATCAGCGTGATACCGGTCGAGCCCGATCTTGTGCAGAAACTGGTCAATTCATATTCCTTCTATTATCCTTCGACAATCGAAGCGAATCAGTATCCCGGCCAGACCGAAGAGATCTCGGCGGTCGAAATCAATGCCATACTGGTTTCCGGGCCAAAGCTCAGCGAAAACGACCAGTATCTGATGACAAAACATCTTTTCGGCGAGCCCAATGATCTGGGAAAAAGCCACCCGCGGCTGAGCAAGATGACGAAAAACAGCCTGCGCCGTCAGATGCCGGTTCAGCTTGGCAAGGGTGCCTATAAAGCGCACTCTGAGGCTCCGTGAGCAGATGTTCAAACCCGGGCAGAAATTTGCCGATAATGTTAGCAGAACGTAAAACAAGGAGTGCAACATGAATTCTGTTCCGGGCGGCAAACTCAGAGTGGGCGTTATCTTTGGCGGAAGGTCTGGCGAACATGAAGTTTCGCTGGTTTCGGCCAAATCGATCATGAAAGCGCTTAACCCCGAAAAATATGAAGTAATACCAGTCGGCATAACCCGTCAGGGGGCCTGGATGGTAGGTGTAAAGCCTGACGCACTGCTCGAATACGGTAAATCTGATTCACGCGGCTGCCTGCCTTTCAATGCGGCTTCCGGTGGGATGGCCAGTCTGAACTGCGACCCGGCCAGCAAGGGCCTGATGCTGATCGACCGGCCGAAAAGCGAGAACCAGGTTCAGCTTGACGTTCTGTTTCCGATCATTCACGGCACCTACGGCGAAGATGGCACTTTGCAGGGCATGCTCGAACTTGCCGACATGCCATATGTTGGCTGTGGCGTTCTGGCTTCAGCTGTTGGCATGGACAAAACCTTCGCCAAACGCCTGTTCCATGAGGCCGGAATTGAAATTGCACCGTTCAAAGAAGTTCTGCGCAGCCATTATCGCGCTGATCCCGATAAAACAATGACTGAAATCGAGAGCGAAATCGGTTATCCCTGTTTCGTCAAGCCGGTCAATTCTGGTTCATCGGTCGGCATCAGCAAGGCCAAAAATCGTGTTGCCCTCAAGGAAGCGATGGAACTGGCAGCCCGTTATGACCGCAAGATTCTTATTGAATCATATGTGAATGGGCGTGAAATTGAAGTTTCTGTGCTTGGTAACGATGAGCCGATTGCCTCGCTTCCCGGCGAAATCGTGCCGTGTAACGAGTTTTACGATTATAACGCAAAATACGTCGATGATCGTTCGGAACTCAAGATTCCCGCGGATCTGTCGGCTGAAACTACTGAACAGATCAGAAAAATGGCGATAAAAGCTTATCGTGCACTCGACTGCGCCGGCATGGCCCGTGTCGACTTCTTTCTCGAGCGAGGCAGCAACCGTATCGTAATCAACGAAATCAATACAATTCCTGGTTTTACAAGTATCAGCATGTATCCCAAACTCTGGGAAGCCACCGGAATCAGTTACCCGGAACTGGTCGATCGTCTGGTCGATCTGGCGCTTGAACGCTATCGCGACAAGCAGGAGTCTCTCGCTACAGTTTCCTGATATCTCAAAGAACCGTTCGCGTCTGAACGGGATTTTCTACGGCAAAAAGGCACCCTTCCGGGGTGCTTTCCCATTTATAGGGGCCAAACTGGCAGGCTTTGTGCATGCCTTCGCTGCATATCTGGCAGATTTTGTCCTGCGGCAGAGGGGTTTCGGCGGTGAATGCGCTGAATTTCTGGCTGCAGAAGACGATTTTAAGCTGCTGCTGTCGGGAAAGATAGATGCAGTCAGCGCCGAGCCGGTTATGACGGGCGGCCAGCGCGCAGAGTTCGCTTTCGCTGTCGCTGCCATTTACCTGATAGTCGAGAGAAGTGAGAAAAGCCGACTCTTCGCGGCCAAGTTTCCAGTCGACGGCGAGGCGTGCGCGCCAGAGCGATACCAGCACCAGTCCGTCAGGTCGCGAAGTTGCGGGCAGGTAGAGGCCGGTGGCTGTGCGCAGGTTGGCTCTTGATTCATCGAGAGTCAGCGGATCGAATTCGCTGCGTTCACCTTCTCGCATGTTATCGGGGAAGAAATTGAGTTTATTGATGATTTCGAGGCTTTGCAGCAGCTGATCAGACTGGTTTTCGGCGACGAATGTGGCATCGACTTCCCTTTGCTGGCTGCGTTCGAGAGTGCGGCGCAGAATGCCGCAGAAAGCCGCGCCCGAGAGCAGCGCCAGTGCTTCGATGAAATAAGGTCCCGCGCCGAACAGACGGGCCCAGAATATGGGGCTGAGTGCTGGCAGAATCGCGAGGCCGCTGGCAAATGCGATAAGCAGCAGAAAGTCGTTGAGCAGGGCGTTGTGTTCGAATTTGCGGCGACTGCGGGAGAGCAGCAGGCGCAGGTTTTCGCCGCCCAGATGGTTTTGCATGCCGCCGAAGATGATCGAGGCGGCAGAAAAGCTCAGAGAGCCAGTTTCGACAATGCCCTGGCGGTAACCGTCGTGGGTGGTATAGACAATTTGTGGCAGTTCAATATTCAGGTCGGCCGGGCGTTGGCGTTTGAACAACAGCCAGGGCAGGACCAGCTGCAGCAGCAGATAAATTGCGGCGAAAAACACTACAGGAGCCATGGCTGCCCCGACCGGGCGGGTGAGCGGCCAGGTCGGCAGCCGGGTGACCATCAGATGCAGAATGATCAGAGTGAGAGTCGCCGAGATCAGGGCGAGGTGCCTGATCGTCAGCAGTGAGAGTTGCTCAAAGCAATAGCTTAAAAGCCCTGTGCTGTTTTTCTTGACCAGGCTTTCGATGCTGTGCATCGGAATCTGACAGAAAAACCAGCTGATGAGCAGGTGAACGGCAAGAAATGTGAAGGTCGAGCTGATCCCGAGACGCTGGGGAACGCTAAGAAGAAGCAGCAGTATCGAAGAGATCGAGAGCAGAATGTTGCACATTGGTGAGTAGACGAAAGCAATGAAGGGCCCGCGGCGGTCGGCACGCGAAGAATAGCGTGCCAGCCAGGCATGCTTTTCGACATTGGTCACGGCCGCCGGAAACAGCAGCAGCAGAACCCACAGCACCATAAAAAACATGGTGGCGCCAGGCTGCGGACTTCTGGTCGCCGATGCGTCGCTCGATATCTCAGATTCGCGGCCGGTGGCGGCATATATCTGTTTGAGCAGCTCAAGGCTTTGACTGGTTTCGCTTGCGAAACGACTGGTCGCGATTACATGTCGGAGTGAAATTTCGGCCTGCTGGTAGTGTCTAAGGCTGACATAGAGGGCGGCGCGGGCAGCATCGAGGCTTACGCGGTCGTCGTGTGTCAACGTAAGCTGTTCGAAACGGTTCAGTGCAGACCAGATCAATGCGCTGTCAAGTTCGCCGCGTCCGGTCAGGGCTGCCAGTTTTGGCCAGAAGGCCGCCGGTGAACGTTGTTGAACAAGATTCAACAGGGCCAGATCATCAGGAAAACCTGACAGCTGACGTTGATGAAAATAGCCGACCAGAGCCAGTGTGCAGAACATCAGAATTACGGCTGCAGTGAGTATTCGTGTGCGCATGTTTGCCTCGTTATGGTCGGTCGGTCACAATCAGGCCCTTGAGCTTTCGGCCGTCGCTCCAGTAGCCCATAAATCTGAGTTCAGGGGTGTTCTTAAAAATGTTCAGGCTGGTCTGGCCTGACAATGTTTGTTCGAGGGCGTCAAAAACCCGAAAAATGGCAAACCAGTCGAAAGCATCGATGTGCTGAGCGCGCAGAGTGCCAGCAACACGGCGTTCTCGAAACATTTTGACGAACTCGTAACGGCGGCGAACTACCAGACGTTCATACAGCGGGCGTTCGGGCGACAACGGTGCGAGTTCGTCTGCGATGAGCGGTGGTTGCCCATAATAGTCGGATAAGACCGTGATGAATATCTTGTTGTCTGATTTGACCCGGTTGGCGGCGTAATAAATCTCTCTGGCAATCTGGTCGTTCACCGGATCGGCCTGGTCGCCACTCAGAACGACCATTCTTGTCCGGCGGCTGATGCCGGTCAGATCGAGCAGTTTGAGCGAGCGCTGGTGCGGCATGATCAGCATGAGCGAAGCTGGCAGGGGCAGGCCGAAATAATCGGCAGATGCGGCCACGTTGGCCGCGAGGATTGCGCCGGCGCCATGCCCGATGATGGCGACCCGGTCGCTGTCTACCTGCGTGCCCTTACGGGCGAAGGCCTGCAGAAGATAGTCTTTGACCGACCGGACGATGTTGCTGTGGTAATCTTCGTCCATGGCGCCCGTTCCCTGAAATCGCGGGAACAGAACGACTTTGCCGCGCCGACACAGGTGTCTGATCAGACCCATGTAATATTCAGGATCTTCGGTCAACCAGTCATGCAGAAGTATCACGAGGCCGGCTTTTTCGAGGGTCGGGCCGGCCGGTTCGAAAACCTGGTAGCGTTCATGATTTATGCCGCTTTGCCAGGCAGTCATTGCTTCATGCGGGTAAATGTTACCGCCAGGCCCCTCAAGGGGTTGAACCGGCCCGTATCTGAGTTCGCCGGCCGCGTTGCTGCCCGTCTGCGAAATCAGCAGAAACAACGCAACGAGAGCAGCGGTGAAATAGCGCATTGGCCGGCTCCGTGATTTATGAACGGTTGCTTTCAGGACTCGGTCAGGCTTTTTTCGACATGCTGGCGGAAATAGTCGAAGCCCAGCTTTTCGAGGCCAACCAGGAAGATGAAGATAAAAATTCCGGCAAGACTGCCTGCTTTTATTTCAGCGCGTCTGACTTCAGGCAGGTTGGGGTCGTGCGGGGTTGTGATGTTTTCGACGAACACGGCAGCAGCGGCAAGACCTACTACCCAGGTGGCAAAGTTCTCGAGGCTGACGAAAAGATTCCAGATAAAGCCGCCGACCCGCTTTTCTCCTTTGATAAGGGGGCGCATGGTCAGATATAGAGGCAGCATGAGCGGTCCGAGAAGTAATACGACCAGAACCCAGAACCAGTCGAGAGCTTTGCGTTGTTTGCTGTCCCAGGCTACCCAAAGAGTTGCCAGAGCGCGTATCCATCTAGGCCACATAATTTGTTCTCCTCAAAGCTTGCTTTTGCATTTTTCCCATCAAGAATAACATACCAATTCTAAAGTTTCAAAATAATGGGGTACGGTTATAAAAAAAACTGAAACTTAGTTTCCGTACAGAACGTAATATGGGTATAATGTCAATATGACCAAAAACTTTCGCGAGGTGAAAATATGAATCGCAAAGGCATTATTTTATTATTGTTCGTCCTCGTACTGGGTGCTGGCGCACTGTTCGCCGGCGATGAACCACAGCCCACAGGTATGTTCAACGTTAACACAGAAATAGAAGCTGTAGCCAAAGAAGTTGAAGCCGTGTCGGCTGAAATCGAAAAACTCGCCAACAGCGACGCGCCAGTCGAACAGAAGGTGGAAAAAGTCATCGAGGTTGTCGGTTATTCGGTTAAAGCCGGCGACAGCCTCTGGAAAATCGCCGAAAGACTTCTTGGCGACGGTAATCGCTATCGCGAAATCGTCGAAGCCAATAAAGACGCTTTTCCTTCTTTGCTTAAGAATCCAGATTTGATACATGCCGGCTGGAATCTTAAAGTTCCGGTTGAAAAAGAAGCCCCTGCTAAACCGACAACTCCGGAAACTCCGGATGCTAATCTGCCGGCCGTTGAGCCCGGCACTGCTCCTGCTGCGGCCGATGTCGCCAATGTCCCACAGTGGTCGATCAAAGAGAAGATCGCCAAACTGCAGAACGCTCTCGATTCTGCCAACCGCGCTCTGCTGGCTCAGGGCAAGCGTATTGCCGATCTGAACGCCGGAACCATCAGGTTCATGATCGACAACAAGTTTATGACCGAAGAAGAATGGATGGCGATGAACCCGCCCGAAGGTTATTTTTATCGTCTTGACCGCGTTGGAAAGGTCGAACTTGTTGGCAGCAACAACCTGCCGCTGACCAACGACGAAATCGCGAAAATGGACAGCGCTGCCCAGGCTGAAAGCAAGGATGAAGGTGCTGTTGATGACCGGGCCTGGTGGCAGAGATGGCTTGACGCTCTGCGTGGCATCGGCAAAGATGATACTGCCAAAAAGCCCGAAGAAACCAAGCCGGCTACTGAAACCAAGCCGGCTACTGAAACCAAGCCGACTACTGAAACCAAGCCAGCTACTGAGACCAAGCCAGCTACTGAGACCAAGCCAGCTACTGAGACCAAGCCAGCTACTGAAACCAAGCCGGCTACTGAGACCAAGCCAGCTACTGAAACCAAGCCAGCTACTGAGACTAAACCCGCAACTGAAGCTAAGCCAGCGACAGAAGCTAAACCAGCTACTGAAGCAGAAATTTCCAAAACTGCCAATGAGCATTATCAGAAGTTCCTGAAAGAGATCAGCATGCCTGAGCTCGATATGAAATCTACTGAATATTACAAGGCAATCCATGATGGTATGAGCCTCGTGCGCGAAGGCAGATTCATCACAACCAGTCCGTTCGATTTCTTCTATCAGGGACAGAGTCTGGTAGACCTGCAGAAAACCCTGCTCACCTCGCAGCTGCACTTCGAAAAGATGATCGACAAGAACCGCACCAACTTTTTCCTCGGTCTGATCGGTCAGAACATTCAGAGTGCCGGTCGCCGTGTCGAACAGGACAAAGCCAGACTCAAAGAAGCCTGGGGCAAGATGCAGAAGGCTGTCGAAGCGACAAAAGCCGAAACCGCCAAGCTCAAGGGCGAAGCTGAAGCCAACCGCAAAAAGGCGAAAGAAGCTAATGACGCTCTGGCCAAACTCGACGCTTACGATTCAGCCAACTACAAGGAAGTCGCCCGTCTGAAGAGCGAAATCAAAGACCTCGACAGCGATCACAAAAAACTGACGACCAACATTGGCAAGCTTGAGAATATCACCAAAACCTTCAGCTAAAATATTGTTGGCCGCGAAAGAGATTTGGTTTATACTGCGGGCAGGGGTAACCACCCCTGCCCGATTTTTATTTATGCGAAAGGCGAAAATATGAAGAGGACAGTTTTTATCGTATTCATGCTGTTGGTTGTTGCTGCGAGCCTCTCAGCTCAGAGTGAAACACCGGCACCGACCGGAAAGATTCTATATATAGATTCGACAGCTCCTGATTCTCATTATCTGGCCAGTATCAATCCAGATGGTAGTGAAAAGAAGCGGCTGACACCGGCTTTCAACAATATGATGTTTCCGCGCTACAACGAAGCTGCCGGCTGGATCGGGTTTACCAACAAGGCTCCCGACATGACTTCAGAGATCTACCTGCTCAATCGCAATGGCGACCGCATCAAAAAGGTTCTCACCGGCGCCGCCATCGAAGACTTTTCGCCTGACGGCAAGTTTTTTCTTTATACCAGCTGCGACGGCAAGGCTGAACTCTTCGTTTACAGCCTCGATCGTAAGCGTGCCAACAAGATTTCGCAGAAGCTCAAGGTCACTGCAGCCAACTGGGCGCCAGGCGGCGAATGGATTGCCGTTTCTGCGCTCGCAGACGATGGCACCAATGATCTTTACCTGATCTCTACTCTTGCTCAGGGCATTATCAGACTGACAGATACCCAGAAGGTCAACGAGACCTTTCCGGTTTTCACCAATGACGAGAAGTATCTCGTTTACTTTACCGACCGCTATGGCAGCAACGAGCTCGAATACATGAACATCGAGACAAAGCAGTTGCAGCGCCCCAACGTCGGCGGCCTTTTCCCGTCGCTGTCGCCTGACAACCGGCACGTGACCTATCAGGTGGGCGAAAGTATCGCCATCAGCCGTATCGATGGCCTTGATATCAATGTGCTGATTCCCGGCCGTACACCGATCTGGATTAAATAAGTTTGACCTGGCTGCCGGCAGAAGGTAAAATGGCAGCAAACAAAAATGGGGAAGGTTCTTCAATGATCAAGATTAACAAAATACTGGTACCGGTTGATTTTTCGGAAGGCTCGGCCCTGGCTCTGCGCTATGCCGCGACTTTTGCCTGCGAATATGGCGCGCAGATTCATCTGCTCAATGTAATCGAAGAAGAAGTCATGCAGGCCGGTTCGCTCAGCGATACGCTCAATACCACCGACAAATGGGAAGAGCAGAACAAAAAGCTGCTCGAAGAATTCGTTCCCAAAGAACTCAATAACCTTGATATCATCAAGCGGGTTCAGGGTGGGCTTGTCTATGAGAGCATTATCGACTATGCCCGTGAGAATGAAGTCAGCCTGATCATCATCGGCGCCCATGGCAGGAGCGGTTTCATCGATTCCTGGCTGGGTGGCACCAGCTATGAGATTGCCCGCAAGTCGCCCTGCGCCGTGCTTACCGTAAAGCCGCAGGCGCGCGGATTCGTCGAAAAGGGCTTCTAAGCCGCTTTAAAAGCAGTCAGCATCCGGTTCAGGTCTTTGGCGACCTGGACCGGATTTTCCTGTGGGGAAATTGCGATGTCGATCTGCAGTGACGCGTTGCCGTGCCGGGTCAGTGAAGCCGGGATATCTTCGAGAAAGGTCGCGGTGACGCCGTTGCCGACCGGCAGTTGGAAAAATTTGTCATTGTGCGGATTCTGAATGACCTTGCCGGACGGCAGGTCACTGGTGAAGCGCGAAAAAGAGACCAGCGGGTTCCAGGCTATGCTTGAACGAAAGACTGTGAGATTTTCCGGAATGAGTTCATCCTTCCATTCACGGCTGAGAACTGGTTCAACACCGTGTTCTCTGATGTAGTCGAGTCCTGCCAGATTGCAGGTGTTGAAGCACCAGTCGAGCGAGAATTTCAGCTGTGGCAGCAGTCTTGCGAGGTCGAAGGCCTCCCAGCCGAAGCATAAAAATTCGCCGCTTTCGACGTTTCTGAGCTGCTCGACGATGTTGTCGAAATGCTGCCGGGTGATGACTGGCGCGAGCCACCAGGCGATTTTGCTGTGAATTACCTTGTCGGCACGTGACTGGTCTCCCTGCCAGGGTAGAATCCAGCAATCCGGGTTGATGTCGCGCAAAAACGGAAAGCTCTGGTTCCAGACCCGCAGACGTATCTGCGGCTGCAGTTCAGCTGAAAAGTGGCGGCTGTAATCAGGTTTGCGGTTTTCGCTGGCGGCCATGATCATGCCGGCGATGCCGCTTCTTTCTTTTGGTGGCGGCAGCTGCTCGAGTTTGCAGATATACTCGACGAGGCTGCGCTTGAGACGTTTAAGGGCGCTGCTGCTGATGTGAAGGCCTTTGTCGAGCCGGGCCGTGACGTGGCGGCCGGCTTTGAAAAGCTCGCCGAGCACGGTAAATTTTTCCTGCAGAGGGCCATCTTCGAGCCCTTTGTTCATCGCCAGCTGCAGAGGTTCGTCGGTTTCGAGCCGCAGCGGATGTTCGTTGATGACAGTTTCGACGGCGAGCGGCGTACCGTCGTGCCCTGACCAGAAGAGGTCGACAGGTCTGCGCTCCCAGTCTCGGTTCCATTGTGATTCCCAGTCTTCGCCGCTGCCCTGCGACGAGCGCCGGATTTCGGTGCCGGCTTTCAGCGAGGTGGGCAGGCCTCTGACCATGGCAAAGCCGGGCCGCCTGCGGTCGGTCTTTACCCAGGTGATCCGGCTGCCCTGCTTTTCTCCGCGGATGAACCAGAACACTCCGTCGCCTGGAGCGAGTGGTTGCTGAATTTTGAGTTCGACAAGACCATCACTGCTGTTGCCGGTAGTGGTGGCGGCCAGCGCGCCTTCACGCCCGACATTGCTGCCGGTGCGCCAGTCCTGCGGTGCGGCCGGGCCATTGAAAAATCCTTCAGCGGAAGCACGTGAGAAAACCTCGTCAAGCATGACTGACTGCTGACTGCTCGAGCGGTCGATTGCTTCGCGATAGGCTTTTACCGTCTGATATACGTAATCGGGCCCCTTCATGCGACCTTCGATTTTGAGCGAGACCACACCGCTGTTCTGCAGTTGTTCGACCTGCCCGATCAGGCGCAGGTCGCGCGGGCTGAAGCAGCAGGTTGCCTGCTCGGGTCTGCCGTTGAGCTGATATTCGCGCCGGCATGGCTGGGCGCAGGTGCCGCGGTTGCCTGAACGGCTGCCCAGAGCGATGCTCCAGAAACAGCGCCCGGAAATGCTGTAACACATGGCGCCATGCACGAACATTTCCAGTTCAAGGTCGGGGTAAGCTTCACGTAGAGCGCAGATCTCGGCAAAACTCAGTTCGCGCGGCAGAATTACCCGCGAAATGTTGAGGTCTGCGAGTTCTTTGCGGCCTCCCTGGCCAAACCAGGCGCCCTGAGTGCTGAGGTGTAGCGGAATTTTGCTCTTTCGCCGCTTGATCAGCGCAGCAACGCCGAGATCCTGAATGATCAGAGAGTCGGGTTGCAGAACTTCGTAAAAATCGAGGGCTTCTTCGAGTAGCTTGAATTCATGCTCGAATACGATGGTGTTGAGTGTAATATAAAGCTTTTTGCCGAGAGCTTCGGTTACCCGTCTGGCCCAGCGCAGACCCTTTTCGTCGAAATTGCCGGCAAAAGCACGAGCTCCGAACCGTTGCCCGGCGAGATATATGGCGTCGGCGCCGGCCAGGCAGGCGGCTTTGAGACAGGCGGCGGTTCCGGCCGGAGCCAGCAGTTCGATTTTTTTGCCAGATCTGTTCAGGTTATTCTCTTTCTATGAGCCACTCGAGGGCGACACGGTAGACGTCGGTGCCGAGACCCATGATGACGCCCTTGCAGACCGGGCTGAGCAGCGAAGACTGGCGGAACGTTTCACGCGCGGTGATGTTTGAAATATGCACTTCAACCACCTCGGCATCGATGGCCGCGATGCAGTCACGCAAACTCACGCTGGTATGAGCGAGCCCGCCGGCATTGAGAATGACCGCATCTTCGGCCTTGAGTTTCTGCAGGTAGTCGATGATTTCGCCCTCATGATTGCTCTGGAAAAAGCTGATCTGAACACTGTTGCAGAAGGCGGTTTCTTCGAGCTCCTCGCAGATCTCCTTGAGTGTGCGGGTTCCGTAGATCTCCGGTTCGCGCCGGCCGAGCAGGTTGAGGTTCGGGCCGTTGACTACATGTATCATTTGCTTTCACCATGCCTTTCTGAGGATAGCAGAATATCGAGAATGTTATACGATGTTTTCATGAACATTATCAGTTCAGCGGCGTTGCGCAGTCTGGCCAACCGGCTGAAAAAGCGGCGCCGCCAGAATCTCGCCATCACCCTTTTGAGATCGGAAAGTGTCCAGCAGTGCAGGTCGCCGAGACAGATGCGTTCTGCTGCCGTGAGCAGCTCTGTTTCGTGTTTTATACCGATACTGCTGTGGTTAAACTGCAGACCGGGCAGGCATTCTGCCGCTTTGATCTGCGACAGCAGCCCCAGGCAGGCGTGCGCAGTTTCGGGATCAGGATGATACAGCCAGATCTGGCGCAGGGGAGCACCAACTCTGGTGAAATGCAGCTTGTCACTGATATTGAAACTGGCGGCAAAAGGCATTGCCAGATTGAGCATTACCGAGCGCAGTTCGTGCAGATTGCTGGAAGTCAGTCCGGAAGGACGAAAATGCACGGCATTGTAGCCGGAAAGTTTGAGCCAGCCCATGAATTTTGCCGTCCAGTCGATGCCCGGCCAGCTGAAATATCGCTCTGAGCGGTCGAGCAGGCCGAGCCATGGCTGAAAAATTTCGATCGTGCGCCCGGCCAGCCATTTTTCCGGGTGAGCTTCGTAGTCGCCTTCGGCGAGAGGTTCTGAGGGAATATCGAGAATATCAAAATTGCCATCAGGCATGCTGTCGAACAACCCTGCCGGAGTTTCTCCGCGTAGAATTCGCAGAACCGCTGTTTTGCCGGTTCCGGTCAGGGTGAAGTCGAAGTGGTCGCGATGTTTATGGGTTAAGCCACTGATACCTATGCTGGCGGCCGGAAACCGCCGGCGCAGTTCTGGCAGAGCATTGTCGGCTGATTTATCGGTGCTGCTGTCAGTCTGGATGATTATGACCCTGACGCTGTCGAAGTCCTGCAGGCATTCGCTCAATTGTGTGCCATCGCCGCCATTCAGCACTGCGATGCGATCTGGTGCGGCGGCTGCGAGGCACAGCAGGCCAAGCGGCGCAAAACGTCCGCCGAAGCGTCGCAGGCTGTAATATTCGCCTGCTGCCGGTTCGGCAGCGATGCTGATCAGCAGAATTTCGCTTTTCGGGTTATGCATCTGTAATCTGAGACGTTCGCGATTTTTCGAATTCTACCACATAACCGCCCGCTTGCCACAAGATCAATGTTCTCTCTATCGTTATCGTTGTCGCAATCGTTGTCGCAATCGTAATCGAAGAAAGACCTCACAAAGCCGCAGAGACGCAAAGAAAGAAGATGAAAGAAGAACATCCGTTGATTACGCTGATTGCTACGGTTGTCTGTCATCCTGCGCGCCCTGTTCTTCGAAGCACTGCGTAGCTTAAGCGAAGCAGGGGCGAAGAAGAAAGTCGCAGGATCCAGAGAATCAATCAAAACATGGATTCTGCGACTTCGCTTCGCTCCGCGCAGAATGACCGCTTTTGGCTCTGGGATTCATATATGACAGAGGACGGATATTGACCGGGACTTGCCGATCGATGATACAAAAAGTTTACATGCTGGCAGGATGCTGGTAGAATACAGCCGGTTCAGACACTACATTAGCAGAGGACAGGCAATGATTGCGCCGGTATTTTTCAGTCTCAGGCCGAAACAATGGATCAAGAACCTGATTCTTTTTGCGGCTTTGATGTTTTCTGAAAAGGGATTGCTGTTCGAACTGCCTGCCTGGCTGTATGCTTTCGCTGGTTTTCTGATTTTTTGCGGCCTGTCAGGCAGCGTATACCTGCTCAACGACATTGCCGATGTCGAGAAAGATCGTCTGCATCCGCAGAAGGCGAAGCGCCCGATAGCTGCCGGCGAGCTTTCTTTGACGGAAGGCAAGGCGGCGCTGATCATCATTCTTCTGGTCTGTCTGACTGCCGCTTACAACCTTTCCCAGCTCTTTTTTTCGATGGCGCTGGCTTATTTCATGCTGAATCTGGCATACAGTTTCAAGCTTAAAAATATGGTGATTCTCGATGTCATGTGCATCGCCACCGGTTTCGTTCTGCGTGCTACTGCCGGCGTCGGCGCTCTTAAGGCGCTTGAACCGACCATTTATATTTCGCATTGGCTGATCCTTTCGACGATGATGCTGGCGATGTTTCTCGGGCTTGCCAAGCGCCGGCAGGAGATCGCCACCTACCAGGAAGAAGCGGTCATGCACCGCAATATTCTCGCGCAGTATTCGCTTTCGTTTATCGACCAGATGACTTCGATTCTCGCAGCCATGGCAATAGTCACCTATTCGTTCTATACGGTCAGCTCCGATACTATTGCTAAATTCGGCAGCGATAAGCTGGTTTACACTGTGCCGATGGTGCTTTACGGCATTCTGCGTTACCTTTATCTGATTCATATTCAGGATAAGGGCGAAAACCCTTCAGAAGTCGTCATGAATGACCGCCCGCTCCAGATAAATCTGGTGATCTGGGCCGTAGCCGTCGTTATCATCATTCACTTCTCAAAATCCGGCTGGTTCAACTTCTGACCAGCCCAGGCATTCGCGAAGACTATCCGCAGATTACGCAGATTTCTCTGTGGACTGAAGAACCTCGCACATAGTCACAAAGCCACAAAGAATTTATTATGAAATCTGCACTGGCGGCCTGTCACGTAAGAATGCAAAAAGACTCTTTCATTGCGAGCAGGGTTTCAGCCTTACGAAGCGTATGCCGAAGGCATAAGCTCATCTCTGAGGCTAATCTCTTTTCCCATGAGATTGCTTCGTCGCTCCGCTCCTCGCAATGACAATTTTTAAACACAGGTTCCGTTTTGTCGGAGACCTGATCCTGGTAACCGGTTGATAACTCTCTTCTGAAGAGGAGGGCTAATGTTTTGCTGCAGAAATGCCGATATATAAAGTAGACGACGATATCGGGAGAATAGTATGCGGCGAATAATGAGTCTGATTTTGGTTACCCTGTTTTTTGTGTTCGCGCTCAGCGGGTTCAAGACTGTCGACCGGTCGGTCGTCGAAATTGTCGGTTGCAGTCTCTCGGGTAATGATGCGTATTTTAAGGTTTTTCCGCGAGAATACGTTCCTGGTCTTGTCACGCTCAATGTTAAGGTGTTTGACGAGAGAGGGATTGCGGCGCTGGGTTCGCGCAAAATCGAGATTCTGCACATGCCGGCCGAAGGCCTGTCGTTTCGGGTGCCGTTAACCGGTAATTTGAGCGCTCACAAGACATATCGGGTCGTTGTCGATATGCCGGGTAACGAAACTCAGACAGCCACACTGACCTGGGCTGATATGGCAGTGGCTGCCAACAGTTCGGCACAGTTCTTTACGCGCACTTTCAATCCAATTTCAGAGCCGGTCGAGCTGCGTAACCAGATCGATGTCGACGTTGCCGGCCGTAATCTGCGTTAATTGAAACTTGTGCCGACAGCGTGGCGTGCTGCGGCCTCGATCAGGCCGGCAAACAACTGGCGGCTGGCCTGATCAGCTGTGACGGTTTCTTCCGGGTGCCATTGTACGCCGATGTAAAAGCGTTCGCTGTCGCACTCGATTGCTTCGATCACGCCATCGCCGGCCCGTGCGCTGCAGATAAAGCCTGCCGGAACCTCTTTGATCGCCTGATGATGAAACGAATTGGTGAACAGCTCATTATTAGACAGTTTGAAAAGATCGGCGAGCTTTGAGGCACTTTCCAGTTTGACCTGATGCGAAACTGCCCAGCGTGGCGACTTTTGCGAATGCTGCACGCGCGCGATACCACCGAGATCCTGATGAACCTTGCCGCCCAGCGCGATTGCAATAACCTGACAACCACGGCAGATGCCGAGAACCGGAATTTTGTGCAGTTCGTATGCGGTTTTTGCCAGGCCGAGCTCGAATTCGTCACGAAACGGGTTGACCAGATCGAGCGCGGTTGCCGGGTCTTCGCCCTGGTAACGGGGATGAACGTCTTCGCCACCTGGCAGCAGCAGGCCATCGATCATGCCGAGGTAACGGTCGATGAAGCTCTGCAGGTCAGTTCGGGTAAAGGTGTCAGCCGGTCTGGCCGGTGCCGGCAGAAGAATCGGCAGTCCACCCGCCTGCTGCACCGCATGAAAATACTTGCGGGAAACATATGTTCTGATGCGCATTTCGTTATCGCGCACCGATGAGTCGGCATAGGCGATGCCGATTACTGGACGTCTGTTGCTCATGTTACCAGTTTCCTTTGCGGGATGGATCGAGAATGTCGCGCAGTTCGTCGCCAAAAATATTGAAAACTATAACCAGAAAAGCTATGCACAAACCTGGATAAACGACCAGTTCTGGTCGGCGCAGCATATAGTCTTTTGCCGAAGCGACCATGCCACCCCAGGTCGGCAGCGAGGGGTCGACGCCGAGGCCGAGGAAACTCAGACTGGCTTCTGAAAGCACTGCTGTCGCCATTCCCATCGTGAAGATAACTGTAATCAACGGCAGACAGTTTGGCAGAATATGGGTGAGCACTATGCGCAGATGGCTGGCGCCCAGTGTTCTGGCCGCAATGACGTATTCGGCCGAGCGCAGTTCGAGCGCGGCCGATCTGATTATGCGTGCCATTTCGGCCCAGCCGACGATAGCCAGTGCAAAGACAACTGTTTTAATGCCGCTGCCCATGACCATTGAAACCGCGATAGCCAGAAGCAGACTCGGGAACGCCAGAAACATGTCGACGATACGCATCAGCAGCCAGTCGAGCCAGCCCCCGGCATAGCCGGCGGCAAGACCGACCGCGAGGCCGATGAGCAGCGACGAAAGACGGGCAGCAAACCCGATGATGAGCGAGAGGCGGGCACCATAGATCAGGCGTGAATAAACGCACTGGCCGAGCTGATCACAACCGAGCGGAAAGCCTTCTTCGCGGCTCAGTCGGCGCAATGGGTCGGTTTCCATAGGGTCGTTGGCAGCCAGCAGCGGTGCAAAGACGGCTGTAAGTAACACCAGAACTATTCCGATAAAGCTCAGCCAGCCGGCAAAGGTGAGGTTGCGCAGAAGTGTTTTCATCGGGCCAGTCTCCCCAGCATTTCGTCACGAATTTTCGGGTTGATCCAGGCGTAGAGCAGGTCGACTGCCAGATTGACCATTATGAAAACCAGCGCACCAAGCAGTACGATGCCCTGGATGACCGGGTAATCACGCTGCAGAATCGCATCCATGGCGAAGCGGCCGATGCCCGGCAGGTCGAAGATGGTTTCGACGATGACCGAGCCATTGAGATAGCTCGACAGATCGAGGCCGATGACGGTTATGACCGGGATCAGCGCGTTAACCAGGCCATGCCGGAACAGTATTCGTGCCGGGCTGAGGCCTTTGGCGCGCGCGGTTCTGATGAAATCCTGATTGAGCACTTCGATCATGCTGCTGCGCACAATGCGTGCCAGAAATGCGGCTGAGCGTATGCCCAGCGTGAACGCTGGCAGAATGAAGGGCAGCAGCGAGTCCTCGGCGGCAAAGCCTGATGATGGGAACCATTTGAGTCTGACCGCGAAAACGTAGAGAAACACCAGACCTGAAAGAAAAACGGGAATACTGATGCCGGTGACCGAAAAGACGGTGCAGATGCGGTCGAGCCAGCGCCCCTGGGTAATCGCGCTGATGATACCGGCGAGAATGCCGAGAACGATCGAAAAAGTCATGGCAAGCGCTGCGAGTTTGAGGGTGTAGGGTAATTTTTCGATGACCGATTCGAGAACCGGTTTGCCCGAAACCACCGAACCGCCGAGATCGCCGCGGCTGATGCGTTTGAGGTATGACAGAAAACGCTGGTGCACTGGCTGATCGAGGCCCATTTCGTCGGCGATGCGGGCAAGTGTCGCGGCATCGGCTCTCGGGCCGGCGATCGTCTGCGCCGGGTCGCCCGGAATCAGATAAAGAACGACAAATGCGATGAGCAGAATGCCCAGAAGAACTGGTATGGTGGCGGCAAGTCTTCTGAGCGTGAATTCGAGCATTTATTCTTTGACGGTCAGCGTTAAGGCGTTGTCGCAGAAAAACATCGGTGAGAAATCCATGTTGCTGACCTTTTTGCTGGTCAGATAACTTTCGCTGGCGTGCCAGAGGTAAATCCATGGCGCGTGCTCGGCAATTTTGCGGTTGATGCGGCTGTAAGCTTCAGAACGGCGATCGGCATCCTGAATTTTCACTGAATCTTCGATCATACGATCGATTTCTTCGTTCTTGAAACGGGCGCGGTTACCGCCAGAGCCCCAGTTGCTTGAATGAAACACCGGAAAGAGGAAATTTTCGCCGTCAGGGTAATCGCCGAACCAGCTCATATAAAAGGCAGGCGCTTCGCCTTTGCTGACGGCGTCCTTGAGGGCACTCCATTCCATGGGTTTGAGGTTGATGACGACACCGTGCTTTTTCAGTTCGCCCTGCAGCAGACGCGTAATCTCGAATGCTGACTGCGAAGAGCGCTGGTAGAGGTCGAAAGTGAGCGGCCTGTCTTTAGAATAGCCGGCTTCTTTAAGCAGACGGCGGCCTTCTTCAGGGTTGTATTCGAGCCCGTTGCTGCCTTCTGTATATCCGCTGATGCCAGGCGGTATGCTGCCGTTGGCGGAGACGGCGCGGCCCTGATAGACTGCCTTGATGATCTTTTCGCGATCGACCAGCATGTTGAGAGCGCGGCGGACTCTGACATCATCGAATGGCGCAGTCTGATTGTTGAAGCCGATATAAAATACATTGAGCGAAGGAACATCGGTGATGCGGGCGGCAAAGTCGGGATCGGACTTGAAACGCTCGTAATTGGCGGGATAGAGCTGCAGCATGTCGAGGTTGCCGCTTTCGAATTCCATTTCCGCTTTCATGTTTTCGGGAATGATGCGTATGTCCATGCGGGCCAGACGTGCTCTGGTGCCATGATATGCGGCATTGGCCGCGAGTCTGATATGACTGTCGCGAACACGTTCGGTGATTTTGAACGGGCCGGTGCCAAAGGGCTTTTCGAAGAAACTGCGGTCACTGATCGCACTTGCGCTGCCAGAAGGTAGAATGTAGCAGGCCGGCATGCTGAGAAGGCACAGGAATGGGGCAAATGGCGCGCTGAGCTTGATCGAAACCGTGTAGTCATCGACGGCGGTAATGCCGGCAACGCGGTCGCTTTCGCCGCGCATGCGTTCGGTGGCTCCTTCGACTTTTTCGAGCACCCAGGTGCGGGGCGAACCCACGGTCGGGTCGAGAATGCGATCGAGAGAGAATACGACGTCGCTTGAGGTCAGAGCCTGGCCGTCGTGAAAGAATACATTCTGTTTGAGCTTGAATACGAGTTCTTTGCCATCGGGCGACACGGTCCAGGATTCGGCGAGATTACCGACAAGCCGCATCTTTTCGTCATAGCGCACGAGACCGTCAAAAACTTTGGCCTGAATGCTGGCCTCGTTGACATCTACGCCGCGCGCCGGGTCAAGGTTGGAAGGTTCCGACGACAGGTATCCGGAGAATACACCTCTGAAGCTGGAAGGGTTGGTCTCGGCAGGTGTACTCAGCAGCAGATTGGCTGCCATGACCATGACACAGACAAAAGCCGTCGAAAAGAGAATTCGTTTCATGTTGCCACCTTGATATGATTTTTTTCTCTTTTCTAATCATCGGCAAGTCAGGGTTGCACCTTTAATTCTGCGTAAAGTTCGTCGCCTCTGACTTCAAGAACCGCTACAGAAGCGGGCAATCCGCCGCGAGGCTGGGTCGGACTACCGGGGTTGATCACCAGCAGGTTTCCTTCGTCGTTGATCAGCGAGATATGAGTGTGGCCATAGACCATGACGCGGCTTTGCGAGGAAAGGGCCTGGCGGGCGACGGGTGCGCGATGAGCTGCTGTGAGCAGGCCGCAGCCGATCTCGACAGAGATGCTCT
>Ga0116142_10002534_pt1 | contig 19562 bp, 14 predicted proteins | sample AD_UKC033_MetaG_FD_89785 | JGI IMG/M metagenome (GOLD analysis project Ga0116142, IMG submission 89785) | Active sludge microbial communities of municipal wastewater-treating anaerobic digesters from USA - AD_UKC033_MetaG | ecosystem: Engineered > Bioreactor > Anaerobic > Digestate | place: USA... | reverse complement strand
CGTAGTACAGGCTTTAGCCTGTCCCCACCCACTGACGCGATGAGACCGTCCGGAAGGGGAGCGCTAAAGCGCAACTACGAACCTGTCGTTCACGCTCCCTGGGCAGTTATTCCACACTCTCATATGTGACGCGGGAGGTCTTTCCGTTGACAAGACCCCCTTGGTGAGCCATAATGGCTACCGATAACTGGTTTAGAGGATCGGATTGAAGGTCATCCTGACGCACGAGAATGCAGATTTCGATGCGCTGGCAGCACAACTGGCGGCAAGTATGCTGTACAGCGGGGCCATTCCTCTGCTTTCGCGGCGCCTCAACAGCGACGTGATGGCTTTCCTGCAACTCTACCGCGAGCAGCTTCCTTTTCGCTCCGTGGAACAGCTGGCGCGCCGGCACGTGACCGATGCAATCATCGTCGATGCCCAGTCCGTTCCCTCGGTGCGGGGGATGGATGCGACGACAAGCTACACCATCGTGGATCACCACCCTCTGCGTGGAGAACGACGAAACGGAGTTGGCTACCTGGTGGAGGAGGTCGGTGCGACGACGACGCTGCTGGTGGAGCAGCTCAGGGAGCGGCGCATGGCGCTCACTCCGGTCGAGGCTACGTTGATGCTCATGGGCATCTACGAGGACACCGGATCACTGATGTACACATCGACTACGTCACGCGATCTGCGCAGTGCGGCCTGGCTGCTGGAGAGTGGAGCCAGTCTTTCCGTAGCCAACGACTTTTTGCGGCGCCCTCTGGACGAGCGCTACCAGGAGGTCTATGGACAACTGGTGGACAACGTCGAGTGGCACAATCGACACGGACAGGCGGTACTGGTGGCTGTGGCTCATCTGGATGAGTATCTGGAGGAGCTGTCAACGCTGGCTCACAAGGTAGACGACGTTTTCGACCCTGATGCTTCCTTCCTACTCTTTGTGTTCAAGGATCAGATGCAGCTCATCGCCAGGAGCTCGAGCAAGGCCGTGGACGTAGGTGAGATTGCGCGCGTGTTTGGCGGGGGCGGGCACGAGGCGGCTGCTGCGGCGATGATCATGGGCAGCGACTGGGAGGGGGTGAAAAAGCGCCTGGTCGATGAGCTCAAACACCGCATCAAGCCGCCGGTCACCGTGCGGCAGATCATGTCCTACGGCGTGCACAGCCTGAGTCCGGAAATGACGGTGGCCGAGGCGGATGGCTACGTGCGCCGCTACGGCCACGAGGGATTCCCGGTGGTTGAGAACGGCCAGCTAGTGGGTGTGCTAACCAGGCGCGAGATTGACCGGGCGATGCAGCATGGATTGGGCAGTTCCAGCGTGCGGAACTATATGCACAAAGGCAATGTCGCTGTTTCGCCCTCGGATGGTGTGAACCGCGTGCAGCAGATCATGACCGATCATGGCGTGGGGCAGGTCCCTGTGGTTGAGGATGGCAAGGTCCTGGGCATTGTCACGCGCACGGATCTGATCAAGCTGTGGACCAGCCATGCCCAGCCGGACCGCCGGGGTGAGATTCAGGAGAAGCTGCGCAAGGCGCTGCCTGTTCCGCTGCTGAACCTCCTCTGGCAGGCGCGTGACGTGGCCAACAAGATGGGCCACTCCCTGTACGTGGTCGGCGGCTTTGTGCGCGACCTGATGCTAGGCGTGCCCAATCTCGATCTGGACCTGGTGGTGGAGGGAGATGCGGTCTCGGTCGCAAGAGAGCTGGCGAAGCAGTTGAAGGGCCGCGTGCGCAGTCACTCTCGCTTTGGCACAGCCAAGATACTACTCGAAGGAACCAAGGGGACGAGCCTGCCGGCTTCATTGGACTTTGTCACGGCGCGAACCGAGTTCTATCAACACCCGACTGCCCTGCCGGAGGTGGAGCGCAGCTCCATCAAACAGGATCTCTACCGGCGCGACTTTACGATTAACACCATGGCCATCTGCCTCGATGGTGACCGCTACGGTGACCTCCTGGATTTCTATGGCGGGGAACGAGACCTGCGAGATGGCCTGGTGAGGGTGCTGCACATCTTTAGCTTTGTCGAAGATCCGACGCGCATCATGAGGGCCGTTCGGCTGGAGCAGCGGCTGGGATTTCGACTAGAGACCCGTACGGCCGAACTCGTAGCAGATGCGTTGGAGCTGCTGAATCGAGTGAGCGGCGAGCGCCTCAGACACGAGCTGGAACTGATACTGGACGAGCGCGCCCCGGCCGTTGCCGTGCGGCGGCTCGGCGAGCTGGGGGTGCTGCGCGGCCTCGAGCCGGGTCTGGAGTACGACAATTGGCTGGCCGGCAAGCTCGAGTCGTCGGTAGCGTGGCATCAGAATCAGGTCACGGCTGTTCGCCCCGGGTCCGAGGCCTCTGCAGTCCACCTTGAACAGAACAAGCTGCTGTTGGCCCTGTTGACCTACCGCCTCGACAAGATGCAGCTTACGCGATTCCTTGACCGGCTGCGTTTTGGCCTGGAGGTACGCAAGTTCCTGAGAGAGGTACATGAGCTGAGGTCGCTGGCCAACCGGCTGGAGAAACCGGAGCTCAAGCCAAGCCGTGTCTACCGGCTGCTGGACGGATACTCAGCCGACGCGGCCACCGCCTTCTGGCTGGCCCTGGACTCGGAAGTGGCACGGCAGCATGTGCGCCTCTACCTGGATCGCCTGCGCTGGGTGCGCACGCTGGTAGGCGGGGAGTACCTGAAGGGTCTTGGCCTGCGGCCGGGGCCTCTGTACGGGCGGGTGCTGGACAGACTGTTGTTCGCCCGGCTGGATGGCCGGATTCACACGCTGCACGATGAGCAATCGCTGGCGCGGCGCCTGGTGGCGAGGCTGGCCGAGGCAGACGCTGCTGAAGAGGGCCAGGACTGAGGGCCAACCTGCCGAGTGCTAAGCTCCGAACTTGGTCAGCCGCAAGGCGTTGGCCATGGCCAGGGGCATCAGATCTACCGCCGGGAATGTTCCCAGAGCACCTCTGGCACAGGTACGCTCGCCGAACTTGGCTGTGCCGTCGCACCGGCAGTAGGGCGAGTAGACCAGTGAAGGAACCGGGTGCCAACTGTGACCCTTGAGCAGTGACGGCGTAGAGTGGTCGCCGGTCACGACCACGACATCCGGTTTCAGGTTCATCACCCGCGGCACGAACTGATCGAACTCCTCTACCATGGCTACCTTGGCGTCAAAGTCGCCGTCCTCACCTCGGCTGTCGGTGTACTTGAAGTGCAGATAGAAAAAGTCATAGTCCTTCCAGTACTTCTCCAGCGCATCGAACTCGTCAGCCAGTTTGGTCCCGCTGGGAAGAGCGGTCATGCCCACCAGCTTGGCCAGACCGCGATACATCGGGTAGACGGCGATGGCGGCAGAGCGCAGTCCGTACACCTCGGCCATGGTTGGGATGGACGGCCGTCTATCAAGGCCTCGCAGCAGCACCGCATTCGCGGCTGGCTCGCCTGAGAGTATTCGACGCGCCTGAGCCGAGAACTCGTTGACCAGATCAGCGGTCCGCTGTGACGCGGCGCGGTCCGGCGCAGACGACAGGGGATGAATGTCCAGCGGCGCAACGCCAAGCTGCTGTGGGTCTGATTCGCTGAGTTCACCGCCGAGGCCCTTTCCCCGCAGAACGAGGACAAAGCGATGCTCCTTGACTGGCTCTACCAAGAACTCGACTCCAGGGAGACGTACCCTGTCGCGCAGCAGGCCGGTCAGGCGGACGCAGGTCTCGGTGGAGATGCGCCCGGCGCGCCGGTCGGTCACCCTGCCCTGGTTGTCGATGGTGCAAAAGTTGCCGCGGCCGGCCACGTCGTCTGGGCCGAGGTCCAGGTCGATACCCACTGCCTCCAGCACCCCGCGACCGATGACAAAGTGCAGCGGGTCATAGCCAAAGAGCGCCAGATGGCCGGGGCCACTGCCGGGCGTAATGCCAGGTCCGACCGGCACGGTGCAGCCGCACACGGAGCGCGAGGCGAGCGCATCGAGGTTGGGGGTTCTGGCTGTCTCCAGCTCGGTGAGTCCGCCTGGCTCGCGCGGTAGACCCCCCAGTCCGTCCATGACCAGGAAGACGATCTTGCTTTCCGAGGGCACCGTGAGCTTGCGGATGAGATCCAGGTCCATGGATGCTCCTTGTATGCGGGAGTGAGCGCCGAGTGGCGGCACAGACCGCCACTCGACACTGAGGAAGGTTATTTGTCGAGCAGGGCCGCAACGCCGGGCAGGACCTTGCCTTCGAGGAACTCGAGGGAGGCGCCGCCGCCGGTCGAGATATGCGTGATCTTGTCGGCCACGCCTGCCTGCTCTACGGCTGCTGCCGAGTCGCCGCCGCCGATGACGCTGGTCGCCTTGCTTGCCGCGAGGGCCCTGGCCACAGCCACAGTACCGGCAGCAAAGGCGGGAAACTCGAACACGCCCATCGGGCCATTCCACACTACAGTCTTGGCCTTCTTGAGCACCTCGGCGATCCTGGCCACGCTCTTGGGACCAATGTCGAGGATGCGCCAGCCAACGGGGACCTTGTCCACAGGCACGGTCTTGTGATTCGCGTCGGCAGCGAAGGCATCGGCCACCACGACGTCGACCGGCAGCAGGAGCTTCTTGCCGCCTCGCTTCAGGAGGTCCTTGGCCAGCTCGACCTTGTCGTCCTCCACCAGCGAAGCGCCGACCTCCAGCCCCTGCGCCTTGAAGAAGGTATTGGCCATGCCGCCGCCGACGATCAACTGGTCAACCTTGGGCAGCAGGTTCTCGATCACTGCGATCTTGTCCGATACCTTGGCGCCGCCGAGGATGGCGACATAAGGCCTGCCAGGGTTGGCGGTGGCCTGACCGAGGAAGTTGAGCTCGCGCTCCATCAGGAAGCCAGCAACAGATGGCAGGTAGTGAGTGACGCCCTCGGTGGAAGCGTGAGCACGGTGAGCCGTGCCAAAGGCATCGTTGACATAAACCTCGGCCAGCGACGCGAGTTGCCTGGCAAACTCTGGATCGTTGGCCTCTTCCTGGGGATAGAAACGCAGGTTCTCCAGCAGGAGAACGTCGCCCGGCTTGAGGGCCTTGACGGCCTCCTGGACCTCCGGGCCGATGCAGTCCTTGACCGTCGCCACAGGCGCGCCGAGCAGCTCAGAGAGGCGCTTGGCCACGGGCGCCAGGCGGAATTCTTCTGCCACCTTGCCTTTGGGTCGGCCCAGGTGCGAGCAAAGAATGACTTTGGCTCCCTGTTCGCGCAGGTACTGGATGGTGGGCAGAGCGGCTCGGATGCGAGTGTCGTCCGTGATCTGGCCGGTCTTGTCCTGGGGCACATTAAAGTCTACGCGTACCAGAACGCGCTTCTTGGCTACATCGATATCGCGCACTGTCTTCTTGAGCATGCTAATCCTCCTGTCGGCACATCAGAATATGGAATGAACGGTCCGCAACTCGCTATTCTACAAACGGAACGAGCGTACGACAAAACGCCAGGAGTGAGGCGTCGCTGGTGTCCGTTTTCGACCGGCGTTCGGCCTCCTACGTTCGGATGGAGCCTTCATAGACCAGGCCGCGTTGCGGGTCGAGGGTCAGGGTCTGGTTGTCTTTGATCGCCGACACAGCATCGCCTACGCCGATGATCGCAGGAAGGCCAAGCTCAGCGCACAGTTGCGTTGCATGCGACCCTGTTCCGCCTGCTCCTACTACCAGACCGGCTGCTCTCTCGGCCAGAGGTATCATCTCAGGGGTAGTCTGGCGCACGACCAGAATGTCCGAGGAATGGATGTCAGCGGCGTCGGGCAGGAGGTCCCCCAAGACTCTGGCCCGGCCTTGAATCGGGTGAGTGCCGAATCCCGTGCCCTCGGCGAGAATGCGCTCCATCACGTGGACTCGAATGAGGTTGGTTGACATAGGAGCGCTGCCGGCGGCCCCGGCGGTCAGAACAACGAGCTCGCCGGGATGGACGATGCCGCTGGCTCTGGCTGCGGAGACAGCATCGGTCATCATCTCATCGGTATTGTCAGTGCGCTTGGCCAGAAGAGGAGACACTCCCCACATCAGGCAGAGCTGCCTTCTCACAGCCGGGCTCGGGGTAACGGCGATGATCGGCATCGGCGGCCGGTACTTGGAGACCATCCTGGCCGTCTGGCCAGAAGCTGTTGGCGTGATGATTGCGGCTGCGCCGAGATGCATCGCCGTCTCGCACGCGGCGTGACTGACTGCCTCGGCGATATCGCGCGTGACCGGAGGGCGAGCGACCGGTGCGCTGATGGAGCTCAGGCCTTCCGCCTCAGTCCGCTGTGCGATCCTGACCATCGTCTGCAGGGACAGAAGCGGGTAGGCCCCGGCTGCGGTCTCGCCCGAGAGCATCAGGGCATCGGTGCCGTCCAGGATCGCGTTGGCCACGTCGCTCGCTTCGGCGCGTGTGGGGCGTGGATTCCTGATCATCGAGTCCAGCATCTGCGTTGCCGTGATGACCGGGACTCCGGCGCGGTTGCACTTGCTGATGATCATCTTTTGAACGAGGGGCACGTCTTCAGGAGACGTCTCAATGCCCAGGTCCCCGCGAGCGACCATGATGCCGTCTGCCGCGGCGATGATGGCTTCGATGTTCTCGACGGCCTCTGGCTTTTCGATTTTGGCGACGACGCGCGGCAGCCGACTCGCGGTGCAGCGATGGCGAATGAGTTCCTTGAGTTCCAGGACCTCCCCGCCGCTGCGAACGAAGGACAGCGCGATCCAGTCCGCCTGGTGTGCCAGGGCAAAGTCGACGTCCGCCCGGTCTTTGTTAGTGATAGCGGGGATGCTGCTGTGTGCTCGAGGCAGATTCAGGCCCTTATTGCTGGTGAGCCTGCCGCCCGTTACTACCCTGGTTCGAATGTCCCCGCCCTCGACGCTCAGCACGACCACTTCCAGGAGCCCGTCATCCATCAGGATGCGGTCGCCTGGCTCGACGAGCTGCGGCAGGCTGGGGTACTGGACGGGCACTTCTCCCTGGTGTCCGCGGATCTGGCGTGTGGTGAGCACTACTTCCTGACCCTGCGTCAGCGCCACGCCGTCACCCTCGATTTCGCCCACCCGGAGCTTGGGCCCCTGGAGGTCCATCAGGATGGCCACTGGCCGGCCGACGGCCGCACTGGCCGCGCTGATGCGCTCCACGTTCTCAGCGTGGACATCCAGCGTACCGTGCGAAAAGTTGAGGCGGGCAACGTTCATGCCGTTGGCGATCAGCTCCCGCAGCAGCTCTGGCGAACGGCTGGCGGGACCGATGGTGCAGACGATCTTGGTGCGCAGCATGCTCTTCTCCTGTGGTGCCTGCTTTTGCGCTACGTGACTACCAGGCAAAGAGCAGCACCAAGTCATTCACGTTGGTGTTGGTAGGGCCGGTCTTGATGAGATCACCGAGGGGCTGGAAGAAGTGATAGGCGTCGTTGTTGGCCAGGAACGCCCGGGGTTCCAGCTCTCTGGCTGCGGCTCGAGAAGCTGTGAGGCCGGTGGTCATTGCCCCGGCAGCATCGGTAGGGCCGTCGGAGCCGTCTGTCCCCAGCGACAGCAGGGCGACGTTGCTCAGGCCAGCCAGGGGCACCACGGCAGCCAGGGCTAACTCCTGATTCCGCCCGCCCAGCCCGGATCCACGGACGGTCACCGTGGTTTCGCCGCCTGCGACCAGGCAGGCCGGGCGCGCCAGGGGCCGCCCCGAGTGGTCGATCTCGCGCAGAATGCCGGCCAAGACGCGAGCCACTTCTCTGGCCTCCCCCTCGACAAAGGTGGACAGGAGCAGAGCGTGCAAGCCCAGCTCCCGGGCCTTGGCGACGGCAGCTTCCGCGGCCTGCTCATTGCTGGCGATGATGCAGTTCTGGACTCGCTCAAAGGCGCGGTCACCGCGTTTGGGAGTCTCGGCGACCTTCCCCGCCGCACCGCGCTCGAGGTGCCTGACGATGGAGGGCGGCGCAGTGGCTATCAGGTCGTACTTGCGTAGAACAGAGAGGGCGTCGACATAGGTGGACTCGTCGGGACTGGTTGGCCCGGAGGCAATCACATCGAGCGGGCTGCCGATGACATCGGACAGGATCAGGGCGATGACCGTGGCCGGGCTGGCCAGGCGAGCGAGTTGCCCCCCCTTGAGCTGCTCGAGGTGTTTGCGCACGGCGTTCATCTCGTTGATCGTTGCCCCCGAGCGCAATAGCGAGCCAGTGAGGGCAGACATGTCGGCAAGCGTGATGCCTTCGACGGGCAGCGTCATCAGAGCCGAGCCGCCACCGGAGATCAGGCACAGGATGAGATCGCGCTCCGTGGCTTGGTCGACCAGTCCGACGATTTGCCTGCTGCCCACCACACTGCGCTCGTCGGGAAGGGGATGGCCCGCTTCGTGGATGGCCACGGCGCTGGTGGAGGCCACGTAGCCGTCTTTGACGTTGACCCATCCGCCAGCGATGCGATTGCCCAGCACCTGCTCCACGGCCACAGCCATGGCTGCGCTCGCCTTACCGGCGCCTACCACGTACACCCGCTGGTATTCGCTCAAGGAGTAGGCGCGGCCGCAGACCCACAGGACGTCACCTTCCAGTCGCAGTGATCGCTGGACTGCAGCACGAGGGTCGGCGGCGGCAAGAGCCGCACGCGCGATCTCCTCGACCTGGCCGCGCGAGCCTGGTGGAAGGCCGTCGAAAGCCCTCAGGTCAAAGGCGTCACTGCGTTCCATGATCACCCCCGGTGGTCTTGCGTTGCAGCAGCCGGTCTGTCTGCTGACGGCGCCTGGCTGCGATCTCCAGGGTGTGTATGGCCTTGAGTTGTTCCATGGTGACGGTTCCCAGGAACTGGCTATCCTTCAGCACCGCCAGGCAGTGTGAGCCCGACAGGAGCATGCGCTGATGGACCGTGGCCAGGTCATCCTCCGGCGCGAGCACGGGCAGGTCGGTCCGGGCGATCTCTCGCACTGGAATCGTGGCGTCGTAAGTCTCAAACGCGGAGGTGATGTCGTTCAAGCGCAGCAGCCCCACATAGGCGCCTTCGGCAACGACCGCATAGGGTGGCACCTGGCCACGTCTGAGTCGCTCCAGCGCCACCGAAAGAGGATCGTCGGCCTGGAGCGTTGGCGCGTCGGTCGTGAGCACTTCTCGTACTCGCCGGGGGCCCAATGTACCGGACAGCTCAATGAGCTGGCGCTCCTGACGCGAGGACAGGAACACCAGTGCGGCCATCAGCGCAGCAGCCAGGTTGGAGTAGAACAGAGCCACGCCGGCCATTGCCGTAGCGACGAGCTGGCCGGTGTAGGCTGTCCAGAGGGTGGCGTCGGCTCGCCCCAGGCGCGGCGAGAGGAGGCCCCGGAGGATCCGTCCGCCATCCAGGGGAAACGCGGGAAGGAGGTTGAACAGAGCCAGCAGTACACTGCCCGCCAGCAGATTCAGCAAGAGCCCGACCCACGAGGGCGTGCCCAGGAGGTAGAGAGCCTGACTCAGGGTCTGCAGCTTGCCCCGCGCAACCAGCAGCGAGACCAGAGCAGCAAAGGGTACTGCTGACACGAGGCTGGCGACAGGACCCGCAAGCGCCACGAGGAACTCTTGCCTCGGCTGAGACGAGGTCAGGTCCATCTTGGCTATTCCACCCAGAGGCGAGAGCTCGATTTCGGCTACGCTGATGCCAAGCCGTCGGGCAGCCCAACTATGGGCCAGCTCGTGGATAACGACCAGGGCAAACACGGCCACGGTAACCGCAATGCCAAACAGCGCTCCGGCCCAGCCGTGTCCGATCGCTGGTCCCCAGTAGTATGCCGCTAGGAGGATAAGCAGGGCAAAGCTCAAATGGAGGCGGATGCGAACGCCGGCTACTGTCCCTAGAGTAAATGCCAACCTGTACCTTTCGGCCACCCCATTTCCGGGGTGGCTGGCTGCCGTGCCTAGGCAAAGAGCTCGGTCACGCCATTGGGTGAGCCGACAAAGACCCTGTGAGCGAGGTTGATGAACAGGCCATTCTCCACCACTCCAGGAATGAGGTTGAGCTCACGTTCGAGGCCGGCCGGGTCATCAATGCGCTCGAAATGACAATCGACGATAAAGTTGTGCTCGTCGGTGAGGAATGGCTCGTCGTCTATCGTACGCAGCTCTGGTTCGCACGCCAGCTCGCGTAGAGCCCTCTCGTAGGTGGGCCAACCAAAAGGAACAACCTCTACCGCCAGCGGAGAACGGGTCCCCAGTACCTGCACCACCTTGGTCTGGTCGGCGACAATGATCTCCAGCCGCGTTGCTCGCGCCACGATCTTTTCGTGGAGGAGCGCACCACCCTGGCCCTTGATCAGGGTCAACCCGGGACCGATCTCGTCAGCACCGTCCACGGTCACGTCGAGCCAGGGGGACAGCCGCAGCGTGGTCAGCGGGATCTCCCACTGTCGAGCCAGACGCTCGGTGCTGTTTGACGTAGGCACCCCCTGGATGTCCTTCAGTTGGCCATCGCGCAGGCGTCGGCCAAGGGCCTCGACAAAGTAGCTCGCGGTCGTGCCTGTGCCGAGGCCAACCACCATGCCGTTGCTGATGAACGAAAGGGCGTGCTCTGCTGCCATCTGTTTCGGGTTCACTTCTCGCTCCTTCCGGTGGCGCGTCTCTGCGCATTGTATCCCTGTGTCTACGGCCCGGTCAAGCTCGCCTGGAGAAACAGCGGCGGTGAAACGCGAAATCGCCAGCCAGGTGAGCGCGAACCCAGGCAGCATCGTGCATTCCGGGATAGATCTCGTACTCGTGAGCAATGGCCAGTCGGTCCAGCGCCCGCGCGAAGGCATCGTTCTGCGGTCGGTCGACGGCCTCAGAGCCGGTGGAGAACCGCAGGCTGGTATTGGCCAGATGGGCACAGCATTCGGTCGGATTGTGCTCACGCCAGGTCGCCAGGTCTCGGCCCAGCAGGCGGGCGAGCCGGTAGTACTCGGGGTGCCACTGAACGATGTCCAGTGGGCCCAGCAGCGAGGAGGCAGAGCCAAAGTGCTCTGCGTGTCTGGCCGCCAGGTGCATCGCCCCGAAACCGCCCATACTAAAGCCGCACAGTCCGCGCGATTCCCGGTCCGCTGCCACTGGATACTCACTCTCGACGAAGCGGACCAGCTCCAGCAGGTAGGATTCGTAGCGCGAGTGATCGATGATGGGGCTGTCCAGCCACCATCCCTGGCGGCCGTCCGGGATGACCAGCAGCGCCTCGCCCAGGTCGACCAGGCACGACTGGGGCCGCACATCGCGCAGCACCGTCGCTGGCGAGTGCCCTGACCCATGTAGAAGGTAAAGCGCGGGGAGGCGGCAGGTACTCGCCGATTCCGGCTGGTACAGAATGAACTCTACCTTGCGCCGCAGGCTCGAGCTCGGCCACACGCGCCGCGAGAAGCCCGGCGGGAGTCTGGTTGGCCACAGAGAAGCGCACATCAGCGCCGCCCGGCCCGCCGATCAGGTGCCTGCCTTGAGGCGGCCCAGCACCACGCCGACTACGATGGCCGCCGCGCCGACCGCCTGCCAGGGATGCATGGTTTCACCCAGCGTGATCCAGGCGACGCTCACCGAGATCAGCGGCGTGAGGTAGGAGTAGACCGCGGTGCGGGCACTACCCACATGCTTGACACCAGTGCTCCATACAGTGTAGCCAATGGAGATGGCCAGGACGGTGGAATAGAGCAGGCCGAGCCAGCTCCGAGAGGAGACGGCGTGCCAGTTCTGTGCGCGCAGGTCGGGGGCAGCGGCCAGGATGAGCAGTGGCGAGGTGAGAGCCATTACCCAGGCCGTGGCAACCAGCGACGAGTACTTGTGCACCATGCGCTTGAGCAGCAGCGTGTACACCGACCAGCAGAAGGCAGAAGCCAGCACCAGGAGCCCGCCGACCAGCGCGCCGCGCCCCATCGCCAGGCCGGCTGCCGACGCGGCGGTAAGAACAAACAGGCCGCCAAAGCTGAGGAGAACGCCGACCCAGTTCACCGCGGACAGACGCTCCTGTCCTGTTGCCGTGCCGAGGACCGCCACCCAGATGGGAGCCGTGGACAGAATCAGCGAGGTGTTTCCAGCGCGGCTCAACGCCAACCCGTTGATGAAGAGAACCTCGTAGATCAAGTTGCCGATCAGGCTGAGCATCAAGAAGTAGCCCCAGTCGGAACGCTCGATGCGCAGGTTCCGCTCTACGAGCCAGGCAAGCAGAAGGGTCAAGAGTGAGGCTCCGCCAAACCTCAGCGCGTTGTAGGTCATTGGCGTCAGTTCGGCCAAAGCGTACTTCACAACGGAAAAGTTGGCCCCCCAGATGAACACGGTGGCCAGCAGTGCCAGGTCCATCAGGCCGAGCCTGGTAGAGCGGTTCTGACCAGTCATCGTCTGTTTCCTCTCAATCCAGTGTCGATCAGGCGAACTGCGTCCTCTGGCGTGTCCGCAAGTTGGGGGATCGCCAGGTCGCCCGGGCGGGTGATGAAGGACTCGCGGGCGAGCGTGAGCAGACCTTGCCAGGGATGGCTGAGCAGCACAAAGGGGCGCTGCTCCAGGGAGTGCGTCTGCAGCAGACTCCAGACCAGGCTGATCTCAGTGAGAGTGCCTACCCCGCCGTGCACGGCGAGGTAGGCAGCACCGGTCTCGATGAGCTTGTTGAGTCGGTCCTGGTACCTGCCAGTGCGGATCTCCTGGTCGATCCATCGGTTGGCCTGGAGCTCGGAGAACCAGTCCGTGGTGACACCGATGGTGCTTCCGCCGGCTTCCTTCGCGCCGCGGCTGACCGCTTCCATCGTGCCACCATAGCCGCCGCTGCAGACGCGGTAGCCGGCGCGGGCCAACAGGCAACCGACACGTCTGGCCTCTTCGTACGGCAGGCTTCCTTCCGCTACCAGCGAACTGCCAAAAACGCAGACCACTAATGAGCTATCCGGGGAGACCTTCACCTGGCGGACCATCCTGTCTCGATCCTCTCGCCGCCGGGGCCGTCGGAGTGCACACCGGCGGAGGCGGCCGTTGACCGGCCTGATATGGGGCGATTATACCACAGGCGCTCGAAGGGCAACCCGTTTGTCGGGGGTTTTTCTTGCGGATCTGTGGCCCGGGCTAGTGCTTGAAGCCGATGGTCCTGTCTTCCCCAAAGCCCTGCTCCGGAGTCTTGATCTCGCCGAACTGGGCCTCGAACTTGCTCAGGTTCTCGCCCAGCGCCCGATGCAGCAGTTTGGCGTTCATGGGCGTCATGATGATCCGCGCGTAGATCTTGACCTTGGGGACATTGGGCAGCAGACGCGCAAAGTCGAGCACCATCTCCGATGTCGAGTGCGTGATCATCGCGAAATTGGCATAGATGGCCTCCAGGTCGGCTGGCAGCTCGATGTTCAGTTGCACGGGCGGCGGTTGCGGTCTATCCTGCGGCATGGGACACTCCTTCTGTGGCGTATATAGAGAACCGACCAACTATGGCCGTGCCTGGAACTCGACCCAGGCGAGCTTGCTCCAGTCTGCCTTCACCGACAGAGGCACCGAAGGCAGGTCAAGGAGGGTGAGCGTGTAGGTCACCGGATTGCCCAGACCATCGAAGGCAAAGAGCCCTTCGCCGTTGGTTACTGCTGGCGAGGCATTCCAGTCGAACGCCGATAGACCAACCTGGGTGTTGGGGATTGGCTGACCCTGCGCGTCCTTCACATAGCCGCGGATCATCATCGCGCTGGCCGAACCCACGTCCTCGACCGTGACCAATCGGCCAACGAATGTGCCGCTTGGCGCCGGGGTTGCCGTGGGCAAGGCTCCCTGAATGCAGAGCTGTTCGGCGCTTTCCCTCTTGGCCACCACCTCGGCGTTGACCGAGTAGCTGAGCGCTCCGTTGTACTGATCGCGAGCGTTGCACCACTGGTCCTTACTGAGCAGATAGTCGCCGAACTCGACATGAGCGTCAAAAAGGCGCTGCTTGGTGTCCAGGTAGTTGGGCTGCAACTGGTAGAGCGCAGTGAAGGTGTCGATCGCCCCCTGCCAGTTCGCGCCCCAGTAGCCGATTCCAGCCAGGTACAGAGAAGCGTATCTCTTCTGGTCGCGCACGGTAACGTCAGACGGACGGAGCGCGAGTGCGTGGTCAAAGTAACGGATGGCTTCTTCCATCCGGCTTTCGCCTACCAGCTTCTGACCGGCCTTGAAGCTAGACTCGAAAAGCAGCTCGGTGACCTTGTCCGGTTCATAGTCAGCATCGAGTGATCGCACCTGCTCCAGTTTGGCCGCAGCGCCTTCCCAGTCGCCCTGGTTGTAGAGCTCGCGGGCCTCGTTGTAGAGCAAGACCGCCGTCTGGCGCCTGACGGCTGACGTCGGAGTAGGCAATTGCCCAACCAGCGAGTTGACCTCGATCAGCTTGGCCTCTGCATCGCGGTTGCGGGGGTCGAGCGCCACGGCCATCTCCAGCTCGGCCCTGGCCAGCTCATAGTTGCTGGCGGCGAGCTGCTCCAAGCCGCGCTGGTAGTGCTCCGCTGCTGCGGCGCGGTTCAGCCGGGTACGTTCCTGCAGTCCCTGATAGACGGCCAGGCCGCCCACGGAGAGCATGATCAGCAGGGCGCATCCGGCCAGCATGCCCGCGATCATAGCCCACCCGCAGCCGCGGCGGCGACGTGAGCGGGGCTTGCCCTTGACCGGCACCTCACTACTCTCTGGTTCGACCGCGGGGGTGGGTGTGGCGGCCGCAGCGGTGCCTGCCTCTGCCTTGTCAGGCGATGCTGGCATCTCGATTTCCCTGTGCGCGGCAGCCTCCGCCGAATTCGGTGGCGTGAGTGGCAGCGTCTCTTCCTGCGGAACGAAGGAGCGGCCGCTGTCCAAGAGCTCGTACTCTTCGGGTTGCGGTCTCGCCTCTTGATGGGGCGTTGGCGCGGTGCCGGTGCTGGATCTGAGCAGCAGCGCTCGCAGGCTCTCAGGCACGTCGTGTCCGCACCTGGGGCAAGTCCAGATGCCGTCGTCAAGCCTGGTGCCGCATTGGTTACAGTACATAAGATAGTCTCCTATTCGCCAGTCGGCCTGCTCATAGTTTCACGGCGAGCCTGCTGTGTTGCCAGTGGTCACTGGCTGCCAAGGGTGCGCGTGAAGGTCAGCAGGTGCAGTCCCCCCTCACGCAGGTCGATCTGGAGCTCGCCGGGCACGGAAGCGCCCGATGGCAGCGGCAGATTCAAGGCAGCAGGGCGGTTTGGATCCAGGACCAGTTGGCCCGTGTACAGGGTCTTCCCGTTCCAGGACACCCTCAGCTCTGAATTGCCGGCTCGCGCTGGGGCGATGGACAAACGCACTGCCCCGCCGTCAAGCATAGCGAAAACGACTGCCTCTGCGTTGGCATAGCTGATGCCGCCGAGCCCGGTGAAAGGCAGCCATGTCTCGCTCCAGGCGATGGACTGGCCGGCGGCCAGCAGCAGGTCATCCTCTGCCCAGAATGAGTGGCAGGGGCCGCCCCAGAGCTCGAAATACTGCGAGCCGTCATCGGCGTATTCGTCGCGGGCCGCAAAGTCGGTGCCAAAGCCGAACAGCTTGCACCCGGGGGCCAGATCAGGCGGGTAGACCCTGGCCACCCCCAGGCCGGTCTCGTCGCTGTAGGCGCCGACATAGTTGGCTGCCGCGTCTGGGAAAAAGACGCCCAGCCAGTTGCGCCAGTTCCCGTACCGGCTCAAGTCGCGGCCATCGTACACGGGCCAGGACATCGTCTGGTGCTCGGCGGGCAAAGTCGAGTCGCCGCTGCTGTGCACTGTAGCGTGGTTCGCAGGAATGACGAAATGCGTGTTGGGCGTGACCGTTGTCGAACCCAGAGCCAGAGCGGCATTGATCCAGAACTGCAGCGCCTGGGGCTGGGAGGAGCGGTTCGTCAGGCGCGGTTGTACTCGAAAGGAGCGAGATTCGGCGGGCAGGGTTAGAGTGACCGATGCCGCCACCTGGTCCGCCCCACCACTGCTGGTAAGGATGATCGTCGCTCCTTCTCGGCTCGTTGTGGTACGGTAGGTCCACGGCACGCCCCAGTCGTAGCCGTGCTCCTGAACTGGCAGAGCCCACTCCATGCCTCCTGCGGCCAGCCACCAGTTCTCGTCTCGCGGCAGGGGGCCCCAGTAGGAGGGCTTGATCACCGGGTTCTGGTAAAAGATGTTCTGGCCGGTGGCTTTGACGATGCACTGGTAGAGTCTGCCCCCCAGCTCGGGCAGGAAAACGAGCTGGAGATAGCGGTTTTCCAGGACCACTGCCTGGTACTGCCGAGGCTGAGGCGCGGGCCGGCTTGCCTCGTAGGCCTCGCGGTCGAGCCACAGCACTCGCCAGTTGTAGTCAGCGTCGAGGCGCTCGTGCAAGAATGAAGCATAAGGATAGGTGGGGATGCTCAGTCGAGTCTCGTAAATACAAACCGGCGGCGTGGAGGTGGGTGAGGGTGCGGGAGAAGGTGCCGGGGTGGGAGTGGCCGGTCGAACCAACGTCACCTGCTGCGCTGCCAGGCCTACGTTGCCGTCGGCATCGATGGCTTCGACACGCAGCTCGCAGACGCCGGCTGTCTCGCCGGCCGTGTTCCAGGCGTAATCGAGCTCGGCTCCCCTGGTCTCAAACAGGAATGAGCCGTTCGTTGACAATCGCATGCTGACCACCTGATCATTGTCTGTGGCTCGGGCACGAATGGACACGGTATCGCCGACCATTGCCGAAGCGGAGACCCCGGCGAGCTCTACGTGCGGTGAGGCTGTATCGCGCAAGGTCTCGGTGAGGGTAAGCGCCTGGGCCGACGCAAGCTCCATGGTGCGTTCAACAGGCGCGTAGCCGGCGAGCTCCACCCTGATAGTATGGGTCGAGGGTGCCAGGGTCAGCTCCAGCGGTGTATGGCCAGATGGCTGGCCATCCACCAGTACAGCAGCGCCTGCGGGTGACGTCCTAATCACAACCCTGGCTGGCTGCAGAGTCGGAGTAGGGGCGGGCGTGACCGATGCCTGCGGCTGTGTCAGGCGGCAGGCGGACGACAGGGCAACAACTGCCAGCAGCACCCACTGGCGCCCAATGCTGCGGTTTTTCTTCGTTTGCGGGCAGGTCACTCGGGGGATTCCCATTGGCTGGCGTCATTATAGGAGCACCAGGAAAGCGCAGCAAGCCAGGTGCGGCCGACGGTCGAGCACAGTGCCGTGTTCCTCCGGCCCCGCCAGATGTGCTATAATCGGCGCCATTCGTGTCGGGAGAGAAGCGATGTTCAAAGCACTGCAAGAGACCATCATGGCCGAGTACTCGGGCCAGCGGGCCAAGAATGACGTGGCTGAGATCATACAGTTCCATCGGATTCAGGCCAGCCCCGGCTTGCGCGCTGCTGCCCATTCGCTGTGCCGCAAGCTGGAGGAGATGGAGATAGCGGCTGAAGTGCTGAGCTACCCCGCGAATGACCGCACTTCCTACTGGGGCTCGCTCCAGTTCCAGGAATGGGAGGCTACTGCCGGGACGCTGCATCTGGTTGCTCCTGAGGATCAGGCGCGCAAGCTCGCCGACTATTCCGAGAGCAAGACGGCTCTGATCCAGCGCAGCGCGCCTGTCAAAGACTGGCAGGGGGAAGTTGTCCTCCTCGAGGACGGGGAAGAGCAAGCCGAGTACGAAGGGCTCGATGTGGCCGGCAAGCTGGTGATGACCCGTGGCGACATTGACCGCGTTCGCGAGCTGGCCGTCACGCAACGTGGCGCTGCGGGCATCCTGTTTGACGGGATGCACGAGCAGCCGCCCGTATATGAACGAATAGATCATCCGGACCTTCTTCGCTACACCTCTTTCTGGTGGCGTCCGGGTGATCGTCTCTGCTGGGGTTTTGTCGTGAGCCCGCGCGTTGGAGAGCAATTGCGCAAGCTGATCAAGAGCCGACGTGCCGAGGGCAAGCCAGCTCTCCAGTTCACAGCCAGCGTGGCCAGCAGGCTGTACGATGGCGAGCTGGAGGTCCTCTCGGCGCTGATTCCAGGCCAGACCGACGACGAGGTTGTGCTGGTGGCTCACCAGTGCCACCCACAGCCATCGGCGAACGACAACGGCTCTGGCAGCGCCGCGCTTGTGGAGATGGCGCGCACTCTCAGCCGGCTGCTGAAGGAGGGCGTTCTTGCGCGGCCGCGGCGCGGCATCCGCCTTCTGTGGGTGCCAGAGATGACTGGCAGCTTTGCCTATCTGGCCAGCAACCCGGAGCGGATTCCTCATATGGTGGCTGGCGTGAACCTGGACATGGTGGGTGAGAATCAAGAGGCCTGTGGCAGCGTATTCGTGATCGAGTCACCGCCTGCGGCCATGGCCTCTTTTGCGCCGGATCTGCTGGTGCGGATGCGCGAAGAGCTGCTGACCGGAGCCAAGAGCCCCGGAGGCTCCGCCTCTTATGCTCCTTTTCGTCATGCGGTCACGCCGTTCTCCGGAGGCAGTGATCACTATGTATTCTCGGATCCATCGGTCGGAGTGCCCATGCCGATGCTCATCCAGTGGCCGGACAAGTACTGGCATACCTCCGGCGATACGCTGGACAAGGTCGACGCGCGCATGCTCGGCATCATCGGAGGCCTGGCCACGACCTACGCCTACTTTCTGGCCAATGCCGGCGACGCTGAAGCACGGTGGCTCGGGCAGGAAATGTCGGCGCGCTTTAGGGCCAGGTTGGCGCGTGACGTCCAGGCAGTGGTGACGGATGCTCTGGTTCTGCCTGATGCTGGCAAGGTAGCACTCTCATGGCAGCGACTCGAGCGGCAGATGACGTTCCTGGTTGACCGCTGTCGCGAGGCGATGGCCACGTTGCTGAGGCTGGCCCCGGGCGAAACGTCGCTCGTGCAGGGGCTTCAAGATGACACGGTACAAGCTGGTGCTGCTGAGCTTGCCCGGGTCAGAGGTCTGTTTGAGAGTCGTATTCGGGAGCTGGGTGGGGCGAGCCTCGTGCCGCCGGCCGTTGAGCCAAGCGAGTGGGATCTCGAGGCGGCGACTTGGGTGCCAGAACGCAAGTTCCCGGGACCGGTGGCGGTCGGTGCACACATGTCCCGGCTCGGGGCGGAGGACCGGGAGAAGTGGCGCAAGTGGCTCAAGGAGCACCGCGTAGAGTACGGAGCTACCACCACACAGGCTGACTACTGGGTAGACGGACGCAGGAGCGTGGCCGAGATTGTCGACCTGGTGGAATGTGAGACCGGGCTGCGTTGCCCCGAGGTTCTGGTTGAGCATTTTCATCTGCTGGAGCAGCTCGGGCTCATGGGGCTGCGTCAGGTCCAGCCTCAAGCCGCTTGACCGGGCAGTTATGAGCGTGAGCGAGTTGTCCAGATGTACATAGGGAAACGGCAACGCCGCAATCGCAAGCCGGTTCTGCTCGTCTTGGTGGTCCTGGCTGCCGTCGCGGCGTGGTACCTGACGTCCAAAGATATCAAGCTGGATGATCTGAGCCTGCCCTGGCGGCAGCACCCCACACCGACCGTACCGAGTGTGACCAGCGCGCAGAAGACCAGTGCTGCCGATGCCCTGTTCGCTGCCGGCAGACTGCAGGAGGCGCTTGCGGCCTATCGTGAGGCAATCGAGCTTGATCCATCCAACGCTGCCGCACACGCTCGGCTGGGCAGGCTGCTCGTTCTGCGAGGAAGAACCGCACAGGGGCTGGAGATGGCCCGGCGAGCGGTCGAACTAGATTCCGAGAGCTCTGAGAACCAGGCCATCCTGGGCATGGCCCTGGATTGGAGCGGCGATTATGCGGT
>Ga0116142_10002533_pt1 | contig 19565 bp, 16 predicted proteins | sample AD_UKC033_MetaG_FD_89785 | JGI IMG/M metagenome (GOLD analysis project Ga0116142, IMG submission 89785) | Active sludge microbial communities of municipal wastewater-treating anaerobic digesters from USA - AD_UKC033_MetaG | ecosystem: Engineered > Bioreactor > Anaerobic > Digestate | place: USA... | reverse complement strand
GAACCTGAATCTACTACCACAATATCATCAGTCAACCCTTTAACAGAATCCAAACAACGTTTGATATTCTTTTCCTCATTATATGTAATAATAACTATACTAAAATCAATCATAAAATATTTTATGTTACAAAGATAGTAAAAGGCAAAAGACCTTAACTCTTATCTTACACTAAATTTTTTGTCAAAAAAAATTGATATGAAATACTGACGACTATCTGACTTGTTTTAATGCTATTTGTATAGTGTCCGGTCTTTTATTTTTTTTTTCAATCTAAATTGTTTAATTTTGAAAAATTTTAAAAATTTAGTTGTTTTAATATAAAAGATATGAGTAAATTTATTACCAAAGAACAAGCAGTGGAAAAGATTCATGATGGAATGTCAATTATGGTCGGAGGTTTTTTAGTTGTAGGTACGCCAACTTCAATAATAGACGAATTAGTTAAAAAAGGAGTTAAAGATATTACCCTCATTGTAAATGATTCAGCTTTTATTGATAGAGGCATTGGCATTTTGATTGCTAAAAAAATGGTGAAAAAAGTTATCACTTCTTATATTGGATCAAACCCTGCTTGCATTGAACAATACAATAATAAAGAACTCGAAGTTGAATTTGTGCCCCAAGGTACATTAGCAGAGCGAATCAGATGTGGTGGTGCCGGTTTGGGAGGATTTCTTACTCCTACAGGTCTTGGGACTATCGTTGAAGAAGGAAAGCAAAGAATTACTGTTGATGGAAAAGATTATTTACTAGAGAAGGCATTAAGAGCAGATATTGCTTTGATAGGCGCGAGCATTTCTGATGAGGAAGGTAACTTATTTTACAAAGGAACAACTCAAAATTTCAATCCTCTTATGTCCACTGCAGCAAACATTGTAATTGCAGAAGCTAAAGAAGTTATAAAGACAGGAGAATTGCCAATAGAAAACATACATACTCCGGCAATTTTCGTTGATTTTTTAGTAAAAGCATAAAATAATATAAATTAAAATATGGAGGCATTATGTCACAAAAACTAAAACTGAATTTGTCAGAAAAAATGTATGCTGATGCATTGAAAATTATTCCGGGAGCAATTGCAGGAATAAGAAGACCTTACAATTTTGTACCGGGTGAATATCCGATTTATTTGGATAGTGCCAAAGGTGGTAAAATTACAGACGTTGACGGAAACACATACATTGACATGTTATGTGCTTACGGACCTATTATTATTGGTCACCGTGAAGAAGAAATTGACAATGCTGTTATTGAACAAATGCAAAACAAAGGATTTTGTTTCTCTTTAACTCAACCTATTCAAAACAGACTGGCAGAAAAACTGATTGAACTTATTCCTTCAGCAGAAATGGCAGTATTTGTAAAAACAGGTTCAGATGCTACTTCAGTTGCAATAAGAGTTGCTCGAGCAAACACAGATAGAGTCAAAGTTATTCGTTGCGGATACCATGGTTGGCATGACTGGTGCGTAGAAGTAAAAGGAGGAATCCCTCAAAAATTCTATGAAGACGTATTTGAGTTCCATTACAATAAACTGGATGAACTTGAAGATTTGATGAAAAAACATGGAGATGAAACTGCAGCAATAATTATTACTCCTGTAGGACATCCTTTGGCTGAAAAGGTACAAATGCCAAAACCTGGATTTCTCGAAGGAGTACGTGCTTTGGCTGACAAATACGGAACTCTTCTTATTTTTGACGAAATTCGTAGTGGTTTCAGATTTAGTCTTGGTGGTGCTCAAAAAGTATTTGGAGTAACTCCTGACATATCAGTTTTTGGAAAAGCCATGGCAAACGGATATCCAATCGGCTCTGTAGTAGGTAAGGAAAAGTACATGAAAGTACTTGCAGATAAAGTATTTTTATCATCAACATTCTTTCCAAACAGCCTAGAACAAATTGCTGCTCTTAAAACTATTGAAATTTTGGAAAGAGATAATATTTTGGATGCTATAAAAACTAAAGGAACTGCATTTGGAAACAAAATTGAGGCTATTGCCAAAAAATCCGAATGGGATATAGAAGTTTCAGGAGCACCGTTAATGCCATTTATAACATTTAATAAAGATCCTGAAAACTTATATAAGAAGTTACGACCTGCATTTTATACAGAATTAATTCGTCGTGGTGTTTTCTTACAACCATTCCATCATGGATATATTGCATTCCGTCATTCAGATGAAGATTTAAATTACGCTGCTATGATGATTGAAGAATCATTAGGAGAGCTTAAAAAGTATGTCTAATTTAACAAAAACTACTATATGGAAAAACTAATCATCACCGCGGCAATTTGTGGAGCTGAAGTACTTAAAGAACATAATCCTGCGGTTCCCTATACCGTTGAGGAATTTGTCAGAGAAGCTAAGCTTTCGTATGAGGCTGGTGCAAGTATTATTCATCTTCACGTAAGATGGGATGATGGTACCCCCACTCAAGATAAAGGCAGGTTTAAAATAATCATGGATGCAATAAAAAAAGAAATCCCTGATGTAATTATTCAGCCTTCGACTGGTGGAGCTGTCGGAATGTCAGATGACGAAAGACTTCAACCCCTGGACCTCGTTCCAGAAATGGCAACTTTAGATTGTGGAACATTAAATTTTGGCCCGGTAGATATTTTCGTTAATACCGAAAAAACAATAATATATTTTGCCGAAAAAATGAACTCATTAGGTGTTAAACCGGAACTGGAGGTTTTCGACAAATCAATGATTGATACAGCCTTAAGACTACATAAAAAAGGCATAATTAAAGACCCAATGCATTTTGATTTTGTACACGGTGTTCAGGGGGGTATCAGTGGAAGTTTGAGAGATTTTGTTTTCATGCGTAACAGTATCCCATCTAATTCGACTTACACCGTTGCTGGTGTCGGACGTTTTGAATTTACACTAGCTATGGCAGCTATTATTGATGGCGGACATGTTCGGGTAGGTCTCGAAGATAATGTTTCAATTTCAAAGGGTGTTCTTGCTAAATCAAACGGAGAATTAGTTGCTAAAGTAGTAAGAATGGCTAAAGAGCTGGGGCGTGACATTGCAACTCCCGCTGAAGCAAGAGAGATATTAGGATTAAAACAGAAATAAAATAATTTATAAACAAGTAAACATTTTGAAGCATGCAGAAAAAAGGTAGTAAATACGGAATTCACAGAGTGATTGAACCAAAAGGCGTTTTGCCACAACCGGCAAATAAGATTGATAACAATATGGATGAAATCTGGGATAATGAAATCCTGATCGATGTCCAAACATTAAATGTTGACTCTGCAAGTTTTACACAAATTGAAGAACAAGCCGGTGGAGATAAAGCAAAAATTGCTGAAATAATGATGGGTATTGTTGCAAAACAAGGCAAACACAGAAATCCTGTTACAGGTTCCGGTGGAATGCTTTTAGGAACTGTTGAAAAGATAGGTGATGCTCTAATCGGTAAAACAGACCTGAAAGTTGGTGACAAAATAGCAACCCTTGTATCATTATCATTAACCCCATTGAGAATTGACAAAATTAAAGATATACGTCCTGACATTGACCAAGTTGATATTGACGGAAAAGCTATTCTGTTTGAAAGTGGTATTTATGCAAAAATCCCTGCTGACATGCCTGAAGGACTTGTTTTATCAGCTTTAGACGTTGCCGGAGCGCCTGCTCAAACAGCAAAATTAGTTAAACCGGGTGATAATGTATTAATTATAGGAGCTGGAGGAAAATCAGGTATGCTATGTTGCTACGAAGCAAAAAAACGTGCCGGCGTTACAGGTAAAGTAATTGGATTATGTCACAGCGAAAAAAGTACAAAACGTCTTATTGATTTAGGTTTTTGCGACTATGTTTTTTCAGGTGATGCAACTCAACCGGTTGCCATTCTTGAAAAAATCGAAGAAATAACAAATGGTCAGTTAGCTGACATTACTATTAATAATGTAAATATTCCGGATACTGAAATGACAAGTATTCTTTGCACGAAGAATGACGGTATTGTTTATTTCTTCTCAATGGCAACATCATTTACTAAAGCAGCATTAGGTGCCGAAGGTGTCGGAAGCGATGTTACAATGATTGTTGGCAATGGGTACACTAAAGGTCACGCAGAAATCACTCTATCCTTATTAAAGGAAAGTGAAAAATTAAGAAAAATATTTACAGAGCTTTACGCTTAACAAACATTTCATATCGGGATGTTTATGCTACTATATTTATAATAGTTGAGATACCCCGAATAATTTAATAATTTGTTCAGGATATGAAAAAAGGCTGCAGATATGGCACTCACAGAGTTATTGAGCCAAAAGGAACTTTACCACAACCGGCACAAAAACTTGATAATACTATGGTCATTTATGATAATGAAGTATTAATTGAAGTAAAAACGCTTAACATTGATTCTGCAAGCTATACTCAAATTCGTAAAGCTTGTGGCGATAATTCTGAGAAAATGAAAGAAATGATTCTTTCGATTGTTGCCGAGCGCGGAAAGATGCAAAATCCAATAACAGGTTCGGGAGGTATGTTGATAGGTAAAGTTAAAGAAATTGGACAGAATTTTCCGGATAAAAAATTAAAAATAGGTGATAAAATTGCCACTCTGGTTTCTTTATCGCTGACTCCTTTAAAAATTCACGAAATTGTAAAACTTGATGCACAACACGACCAGATTGATGTTAAAGCCGAGGCAATACTTTTCGAAAGCGGAATTTTTGCAATATTGCCTGAAGATATCCCCGAAAAATTAGCTCTGGCTGCCCTTGACGTTGCCGGTGCCCCTGCTCAGGTTGATCGCCTGGTTAAAGAAGGCGATACGGTTTGCATTATTGGTGGTGGTGGAAAATCAGGCATTCTCTGCTGTTATCAGGCAATGAAAAACGTTGGACGATTTGGAAAAGTTATTGTCGTTGAGTATTCTCCTGAAAATGCACAAAGAATTATTGACATGAAACTTGCTCACCATGTTATTGTTGCAGATGCCACTAATGTGATGGAGGTTTATAATAAAGTTACAGCCATTACAGGAGAAAGAGGTTGTGAAGTTGTAATAAATAATGTCAATGTTCCCAGCACAGAGATGACTTCTATTCTAATTACAAAAGGTCAGGGTTTAATTTATTTCTTCTCTATGGCAACTTCTTTCACAAAAGCAGCTTTAGGTGCAGAGGGAATTGGTAAGGACATTAACCTTATAGTCGGGAATGGTTATGCTAAAGGTCATGCCGGTCTAACTCTCAATATTTTAAGAGAGTCTCCGGAAATAAGGAATTTATTTGAAAAATTGTACGTCTAATTTTGTATATATTATGATTAACAACAGAATTAAAATGTTTCCAAATGTTACAGATAATCAATGGAACGATTGGAAATGGCAAGTGAAAAATCGCATCGAAACTCTTGATGAATTAAAAAAGTACTTAAATCTCACTAAAGAAGAGGAAGAAGGTGTTGCACAATCTCTTAAAACTTTAAGAATGGCTATCACGCCTTACTATCTAAGTTTGATAGATACCGAAGATAAAAATTGTCCTGTTAGAAAACAGGCTATTCCGACAGGTGCTGAGACACATAAGTCAGCAGCAGATCTACTCGATCCTCTACACGAAGATGAAGATTCTCCTGTTGCAGGACTTACACACAGATATCCTGACAGAGTTCTGTTTTTAATTACAGATATGTGTTCAATGTATTGTCGTCATTGTACACGTCGTCGATTTGCAGGACAAACAGACAGAGAGTCTCCATCAGACAGAATCCAAAAAGCAATTGATTATATTGCAAAGACTCCTGAAGTTCGTGACGTATTATTATCCGGTGGGGATGCTTTAATGGTAAGTGACAAAATGCTGGAATCAATAATTCAAAGGCTTAGGGCTATCCCTCATGTTGAAATTATTCGTATTGGAACAAGAACACCTGTAGTTTGTCCTCAACGTATTACCGACGACTTAGTTAATATGCTCAAAAATTATCATCCAATTTGGTTAAATACACATTTCAATCATTCTAAAGAAGTTACTCCCGAATCAACAGAAGCTTGTGCAAAAATTGCAAATGCAGGTATTCCATTAGGCAATCAATCGGTTTTGTTGAGAGGTGTTAATGATTGTGTATATACCATGAAAAAATTAGTTCACGATCTTGTTAAAATCAGAGTAAGACCATATTATATTTACCAGTGTGATCTTTCGATGGGTCTTGAACATTTTAGAACTCCTGTTTCAAAAGGTATCGAAATCATTGAAAACTTAAGGGGTCATACTTCCGGATATGCAGTTCCAACTTTTGTTGTAGATGCACCAGGCGGTGGCGGTAAAACTCCGGTTATGCCTACTTATATTATTTCGCAAAGCCCGGGTAAAGTTGTTTTGAGAAATTTCGAAGGCGTAATTACTACCTATACTGAACCTACAGACTACCAAAATAATTGTGAATGTACTGATTGCAAAGATCTTAATAAAAATGAAGGTGTAGCATCATTGTTGCGAGGTGACCAATTATCGCTTGAACCGGAAGGTCTATCGAGAAAGAAAAGACATAAGTAAAAAAAAAATCAAATAGCAGATTACAAATTCCAAGATGTTAAATTGAGCTTTGACACATTATTTGGAATTTGTAATTTGTTTTTTTAGAACTTGGTTTTTGTGATTTATAATTCGTAATTTTGTAACTCGTAACTTATAATTCTTCATTGTCTTTTGCCATTTGTTAGCGAAATATTGAAACACAAAAGTCTCTCGATTGTCGGAATGGAGAAAAATACCGGCAAAACGGAATGTTTGAATTATATAATTAAACGATTAGAAGAAAAAAATAAATTATTTGCCCTTACCTCTATTGGACTTGATGGAGAAAGCGTTGACCAGGTTACCGAGACTCCAAAACCGGAAATTTCGTTACCCAAAGGCAGCATTTTCACAACATCTGAAATACATTTCAGACAAAAAAAACTAACAGCCGAAATCCTTAATATTTCCGAAAGACAAACCGCTTTAGGCAGACTTATAACTGCAAAAGTAAAAGACAAAGGAAATATTATTATATCAGGACCATCTGATACCGTTTGGCTTAAAAATTTAATTGAAGAATTGAAATTTTTTAATCCTGATATAATAATTGTTGACGGAGCGATATCCAGAAAAAGTCCCGGATCTCCATCGGTTACAGATAGTATTATCTTAACCACCGGAGCTGCACTTTCGTCAAATATTAGGAGTATTGTAAAAAAGACAACATTTGTTCATAAGTTGATAAATCTTAACGTTTTTGACTTTCCGTATATTGATGATTTATTAAAAACAGAAAAAGGTCTTTGGGCTATTGACGAAAATCAGAAAATTCATGATCTTCAAATTAAATCAAGTCTTTTGCTTGAGAAATCATCAGATAAACTGTTTAAATTTGGAAATATTATTTTTGCAAGTGGCATTATAACAGACAAATTATTGGAAATTGCTAGAATTCAAAAAAATATCAGTAATACAACAATAGTTGTAAAAGATTTTACAAAGATTTTTGTTAGTCCCGAGAAGTACTCTTCATACATTGCTAAAGGAGGAAAAATTAAGGTATTACTTAAAACAAAGCTTATAACTGTTTGCGTAAATCCTGTTTCACCTGAAGGGTTTTTTCTTGACTCAAAAAAACTATGTGATGAACTATATCAAACTTTAGGAATACCAATTTATGACATAAAATCAATTAAACTGTGAGAACATTTAAACAACATATCGCAGAAAATAGCGGATTGAGATTTATTTATGAAAACCTTAATATCAAATCTTCAATAGGCAGGAAATATCTTTTAAATTCCGAGTTTGTTAATGACAAAGATGAACTGGAAACAATTTTAACATGCATTTCAAAAGCAATTGATTATATTCTAAAAAATAAGAATACAGACCTATTAAAGAAACTTAATCACGACCTTTGCGAAATCAACGATATAAGCACATCAATCAAAAGTCTGAAGGAAGGAATCATTTTAGATGATATCGCCCTATTTGAAATCAAGAAATTCTCAATAGTTTCCGAAAAAATTAAAGAGTCTTTCGATAAATCCTGTTTTAAAGATATTATTATATTCGATTTAACAGATGTTGTTAATATTCTCGATCCTGAAAGTTCACGCATTCCTTCATTCTATATTTACTCAGCTTACAATGATGAACTTACCCAACTCAGAAAAGAAAAGGAAACTGAACAAGATGAGACAAAAGCAGAGAAAATAAGAGAAAGATGCAATGAGATTGAAGATGAAATACGTCAAAATATTTCGAAAAAACTCACAAAATTTGCAAATAGAATTAGCCACAACCTTGAACAATTCGCATATATTGACATAATATTTGCTAAAGCAGAGATAGCAATAAATCAAAATTTTGCACGTCCTGAAATATCTAACAAAACAGAGTACACTGCAGTCTTCAATCCACAGATAAGTAAGAATCTTATTGAACAAGGGAAATCATTTCAGCCTATTGATATCTCAATAAATAACGAACCCATCCTTATTACCGGAGCAAATATGTCAGGAAAATCAGTACTTTTAAAGACAATTGCTCTTTGTCAATATTTATTTCAATTTGGATTTTTTATTCCTGCAAAATCAGCAAAAGTTAAGATTGTTGATGAAATAATAATGAGTTTTGGAGATAATCAAAACGAAATGAACGGATTATCATCTTTTGCTGTTGAAATGTTAAATATTAACACAATTATCGCAGAAGCTAAGTCAGGCAAAAATATTCTAGCCTTGGTTGACGAACTCGCCAGAACTACAAACCCTGACGAAGGGAAAGCTTTTGTTTCAGCATTTGTACAACTAATGTCGAAATTAAAAGTAAGTTGCCTGATAACTACTCATTACAGTGGAATAAAGACAAATTGTAGCAGATTAATGGTAAAGGGATTAAGCGGAATAAAAAAGACTGATAAAATTACAGTTAAAAATATTAATAATTTCATGGATTACTCACTTCTAGAAACAAATAATGACTCTGTTCCTAATGAAGCGATTAGAATTGCTGAAATATTAGAAATTGATTCTGAGTTTATCCAAATTACCAAAAGCAAGTTGGAATAGGTAATAATACTTTCCTTTACTGACTTTAAACATGTTGTACATGTTTTTAAATTTTCTTATTTTTGACAAATTAAAATTTAAACACTTAAGTGATAATGAATACCAGCAAATTAGGATTAGATTTTGGAAAGGTTGTAGAAGCAAAAAAGATTTCAGGAAAGATTGCTCATGATGTTCAGAAATTTGTTGATTGTTACACTACGGTTGCAGTTGAACGCACACTTTGTCGCTTAATCTCCATTGATGGAGTTGATAAAAATGATGTCCCTCTTCCTAATGTGGTTGTTGATCAAATACATGAAAAAGGATTGCTAAGGGAAGGCGTTTTATTCTTCATAGGTAATGCAATAATTGAAACAGGTTTAACTCCTCAGCAAATTGCAGAAAAGATTGCAGATAAAGAAATTAACATTACGGAACTCAATATAAATTCTACAAAATCCATTAAAGCAGCAATCGAACCCTATATAAATTCGACTGTTGAAAGAATCAGTAATAATGTAAAAACCCGTAATAACTATATTAAACAATTAGGTGAAGGAGCCAAACCATATATATATGTGATTGTAGCCACCGGTAATATTTATGAAGATGTTGTTCAGGCACAGGCTGCAGCACGTCAGGGAGCTGACATCATTGCTGTTATTAGAACAACCGGGCAAAGTCTGTTGGACTATGTTCCGTTTGGAGCAACAACCGAAGGTTTTGGAGGCACTTATGCAACTCAGGAGAATTTTCGCATTATGCGCGCAGCACTTGACGAAGTTGGTCAGGAAGTAGGAAGATACATCAGGCTTTGTAACTATTGTTCGGGATTATGTATGCCCGAAATTGCCGCTATGGGAGCACTTGAACGTCTTGATGTGATGTTGAACGATGCCCTTTATGGAATTCTATTTAGAGATATTAATCCGCAACGCACAATAGTTGATCAGTACTTTTCGAGAATTATTAATGGCTTCGCAGGGGTTATTATAAATACAGGAGAAGACAATTATCTTACTACTGCTGACGCCTTCGAACAAGCTCATACTGTTTTAGCTTCTGATTTAATAAATGAGCAATTGGCTCTTTTGGCAGGAATGCACGAAGAACAAATGGGACTTGGTCATGCATTTGAAATGAATCCCGAAATGAAGAACGGATTTTTATATGAACTGGCTCAGGCTCAAATGACCAGAGAGATTTTTCCTAAAGCACCCTTAAAATACATGCCTCCCACAAAATTTATGACCGGAAACATTTTTCGCGGACAAATTCAAAATGCTCTTTTTAATGAAATTTCTATTTGGACTGGTCAGGGAATTCAACTGTTAGGTATGATTACTGAAGCTGTACATACTCCTTTTATGTCAGACAGATATCTTGCAATTGAAAATGCTAAATACATTTTTAATAATTTAAAAGACATCGGAGACGAGGTCGAATTTAAGGAAAACGGAATAATTCAGAACAGAGCCCATAAAGTTCTTAACGATGCCTTATCATTATTGCATCAAATTGAGGAAGAAGGGCTTTTTGATGCTCTTGAAAAAGGACTTTTTGCTGATACAAAACGAAGCAAAACAGGAGGAAAAGGTTTGTCGGGAGTAGTCGAAAAATCGGATAATTACTTTAATCCGTTTGTAACTATAATGAAAGGAGGGAAAAAATAATGAGTGGTGGATTATATTCAATGGATCAAAGAGATTTTGACCAGACACTTGATTTGAAAAAGATAAAACCTTACGGTGACACAATGAATGATGGCAAAGTACAGCTCAGCTTCACACTGCCTGTCCCTTGTAACGATGAAGCCATTGAAGCAGCTAAGCAATTGTTAAAAAAACTTGGCTTCGAAAATCCGCAGGTTGTATATTATAAAGAACTGACAACAGGTTTTACGTTTTTTAACTGCTACGGCACATGTAAACATACAGTTGACTTTACTTCTATTCATGTTCCAAAAGTTGAATCAACCAAAATGGATATGAAAGAAACGGATACATTTATAAAAGAAAATATAGGTCGTAAGATTGTTGTTATTGGTGCCAGTACGGGAACAGATGCACATACAGTTGGGATTGATGCAATTATGAACATGAAAGGTTATGCCGGTCATTATGGAATTGAGCGTTACGACATGTTTGAGGCTCTGAATATGGGAGCTCAGGTATCAAATGAAGACTTTATTGCAAAAGCAATTGAATTAAAAGCAGATGCAATGTTGGTTTCTCAAACTGTTACTCAAAAAGATGTACATATTAAAAATCTAACTGAACTTGTCGAAATGTTAGAAGCTGAGGGCTTAAGAGACAAAGTTCTTCTAATTTGCGGAGGCCCCAGAATTTCTCACGAACTAGCAAAAGAACTTGGTTACGATGCCGGATTTAGTATGAATTCGTATGCCGATGATGTTGCCAGTTATATTGCACAAGAATTAAACAGAAGATTACAAACAAAATAATAATATTGTTATGGATAAAGATCAGGTAAAAGCAGTTATTGCCAGACGCGTTGCTCTGGAGTTAAAAGATGGTGACGTTGTAAATCTCGGAATAGGCTTTCCAACCGAAGTGCCAAATTATCTTCCTAAAGGCGTAAAAGTAACGCTTCAATCTGAAAACGGCTTACTTGGAATGGGACCTACTCCCGCCTCTGGCGAAGAAGATAAAAATATGATAAATGCAGGCGGCGGCTTTATTACTGCATTTCCAGGAGCATCGGCATTTGATTCTGCTAAATCATTCGGTATTATCAGAGGTGGTCATGTTGATGTTACAGTTCTTGGTGCTATGCAGGTTGACCAAAACGGAGATTTAGCAAACTGGGCTATTCCCGGTAAAAGAATCAGCGGTATGGGTGGAGCAATGGATTTAATCGTTGGAGCCAGAAGAGTGATTCTTGCAATGGAGCATACTGCTAAAGGAGACCCAAAAATTCTTAAAAAATGCAACTTACCTCTTACTGCAAAGGGACAAGTAAATACAATAGTAACTGAAATGGGTTTTATGGAAGTAACTGAAAAAGGAATCGTTTTAAAAGAATTACACCCTGATTTTTCTATTGAACAAATCAAAGCTGCCACAGATGCAGATCTGATAATAGCAGATGATTTAATACCAATGAAACAATAAAAACGATTAATTGACTATTTCTCTTCGTATTACATTATTCTTAAATATATTACAATGAAAAAAGTATTAATTGTAGCTGCAAAACGTACAGCTATCGGAAAATTTGGCGGATCGCTTTCAACATTGTCAGCATCCGAAATTGCGGCTGAAGTAATTAAATCTATTTTAGCTGAAACAAAAGTAAATCCGTCAGGAATTGACGAGGTAATAAGCGGTAATATTCTGTCTGCAGGACAAAGACAAGGCGTTGGCAGGCAATCGGCAATTAAAGCAGGAATCCCAAATGAGGTTCCGGCTTATTCACTTAATATGGTTTGTGGTTCGGGGATGAAAGCTGTTTCAAATGCTTATTCTGCTATTCGTGCCGGTGAAGCAAATCTTATTATTGCCGGAGGTACAGAAACGATGTCGGGAGCTGCTATGCTTTTACCACCTACAGTGAGAACTGGTGTTAAAATGGGCGACTTTAAAGTTGTTGACCATATGATTCTTGACGGGCTGTGGGATGCTTATAACGATTACCACATGGGAATTACAGCAGAAAACATTGCCGAAAAATATAAAATTTCCAGAGAGGAACAGGATAAATTTGCTGCGGCATCTCAACTTAAAGCCTCAAAAGCTCAAGATAGCGGAAATTTTAAAAAAGAAATTGTTCCGGTTACAATTGTAAATAAAAAAGATACCACTGTCTTTGAAGCAGACGAATTCATTAACAGAAATACAAATTTCGAAAAGTTAAGTACACTTCGTCCCGCATTTAAAAAAGATGGTACTGTAACTGCCGGTAATGCATCGGGAATAAATGATGGTGCTGCCTACTTAATGATTGCAAGCGAAGATGCTGTAAAAAAATATAATCTGAATCCTTTAGCCGAAATAGTCGCAGTTGGTCAGGGAGGCGTTGATCCGGCTATAATGGGTATGGGACCCGTACCGGCAATTAAAAATGTTTTGGAAAAAGCAGGAATGAAACTCAACCAAATGGAAGTTCTTGAACTAAACGAAGCGTTTGCATCTCAATCTCTAGGTGTAATAAAACAGCTTTGCGAAGATCATGGTGTAACAAAAGAGTTCTTTGATGAAAAATGCAATAAAAACGGCGGAGCAATTGCTTTAGGTCACCCGATTGGAGCATCAGGAAGCAGAATTATTGTAAGCTTGTTGTATGAAATGAAACGTAGCAAAAACACTTTCGGACTAGCTTCATTATGTATTGGAGGCGGTATGGGGACTGCTATAATTTTGAAAAATATTTAACCCATAAAACAAAAAAATCCTGTCAGATTGACGGGATTTTTTTTGCAACCAAATTTTAAATACAGACGTTTAATATATAAATCAAAAATTTTAGTATGAAAGCTGCTATCATATTATTTGCATTTGTATTTATTTCGCTTGCATTCAACTCGTGTAAAAAAGACGACCAACCTATTGTGAAAAGTTTTTCGGGCAAAGTACAAAAAGGTCCGTATCTTATAGGTTCAACAGTAATTGCTTATGAATTGAATGAAAACATGGTTCAGACAGGGAAGAGTTTTACAACAGAAATCACTTCAAATGATGGCAGTTTCAGTTTTACTAATATCGAATTTGAGACCCCATACGTATTGCTTTCGGCAAATGGTTATTATTTCAATGAGGTATTAGGTCAAAATTCTTCAGGCCCGCTGACACTTCAGACAATTGTTGATGTTACAGACAAGGACATTATGAACATTAATTTAATGACAGATGCCATCAAACCAAGAGTATTGCAACTTATTAGCGAAGGAAAAACTTATAGCGAAGCCAATATTCAAGCAAAAACAGAGTTTCTGGATTTTTTGGGCGTAAGTCAGACAAGTACAGATGATTTTGACCAGCTAAACATTATTGATCAGGGGGATCTGAATAGTATTTTGCTTGCATATTCGCTGATTTGTCAAAGATGGACAGGCAATATGGATCAATCAAGTCTTACAGGAGAATTGGCAGAATTGAATTCAAAAATAAATCTGGATTTGAAAGATAACGGTGTAGTTAACGACCAAAATATAATTAATCAACTTCTTAATAATATTTCCACATTAAATTATAACAATATTAGAACTAATATTCAAAACAGATATAATGAGTTGGGAATAACTGCTGAAATACCTGATTTTGAGTACTATATCGGTCTTTTTCAAATAAAGTATGATCCCGAAGTAGTGCTTGAATATATTTATCCTTTAATGTCTTATGCAAATTTTGATAATGACCCAGGTCCTGAATATTTAAATTTGTTGTATAAAGAAAGCACACATTTTGAAGTAACCTCTTCATATTCGTATCATGTTGTTGCTGCGACCTGTCCCGTCGGAGGAAGTTTAAAAATCCGAATTATACCCAATACTTGCGAAGACTATGAAGGAATTGATGGTTGTTTTATTGATTGGTCAGTTTATAATGGTAAATGGCAACGAGTATATGAAGATGGCGTTTGGACTTTTACTGCCAAAGTACAAAATGCTAATTGTACATACTTGTTTAATTTGCAAGGACGAGGTTCTGCAACAATAGAATATTACGAAGGTGATATGGAAACGCCAGCATTTACAAAAGTAATTACTTGGGAATAAGCTTAATTATTAAAATTCAACACTTTATTTTATTGGTTTTTCCGAATATTCATAACCAAGTATTTTAAAATCTGTTTGCTGTGAATAAGCAATTGAAATCTTTTCGTAAGTAACAACAGATTTTGAGTTGGCTACGGTAAAATAAAAATCAACCACCACAAATCCATTTGCTGACCTTGTAATATGTTTTGTCTTCTCTGTATTTGAAGGGGTTCCATATTTATTTATTCTAGTCAAAATATAATCTTTCATTAAACCATAATCTGTATTCTGAAAAACAGAATTATCAAATTTCGACATTATTGCTTCGACATTATTGCTTGACAAGTTCTCGTAAAATAGTCCAACTTCTTTTTTAAATTTTCCGTATTGTTCATCAGTTAGAACTACCTCATCCGAATTAGCCTTGTCATCTTCGGTCAAACGATTGTAATTTGCCACATAATAAGTTCCCAATCTATCTATTAGTACAATACTCTCTTTGAAAACAGATTTTTCACTGTCTTCGACATCTATAGACATCTCGACATATATAATTCCGGAAACAATTTCAACTTTTACAGATCTTACGATAAAATCACTGATTTTTAAATATCCTTCAAGCTTATCTTTTATTATTTCGATAAAATTTTCCTTACCAAATTTCTCAATAATACTTTGGTCAGTCAACTTCATAATTTTATCATAATCTTTTGAATTCATTCCTGCATAAAACCTATTTAAAAATTGATTTATTTCCGATCGGCCATCATTAGCCATTTTTTCATCAACATAAGGCGCCGGACTATATTCATATCGTCCTATCACATAATCCTTCCCGACATTTTCAATTCCAAATTTCTCATAACACATACCTCCCATGCTATTGAATACTCTTATAATAAAATAATAGACAGTATCCTTGTCTTGAAATAAATCAATATAGTCATAAATAACCTTAAAGTTATCAGGTTTACCCATAGCACTATTCCTTTGCTCCAAAGCTTTAACTAATGACTCTTTTCCCACAGTGGTAAATAATTCTTCCTTAAAAAACTCTACACAAGTTTTATAATCTGATTCTTGCAAAAGTTTATAAAACTGCTCGAGTTTTTTTTCTGCACTTTTAATTACCACTGAATCTGCAGAAATTGTTCCTTCCGTTAACTCTTTATTTAATCCTTTTTTACGGTCTTTATCGTCACAGCCATACAAAAGCAAAGTAATAACAAAAGAAAGCAAAACAAACAAATACAAATGCCCTGACCTTATTTTCATAGAAATTAATGCTTTATCTTAGTCAAAAATAGTAAAATATATTAGTGTGTGAAAACAATAAATTATTTATTCTATTTTTTGTAATTTTAACAAAAATTTCGGAATGGATAATATCAAAGATAGAATAATACAACTGACTAAAGAAATTAACCGACATAGTTATAATTATTATGTACTAAATAAGTCTGAGATCAGTGATTTTGAATTTGATAAACTTCTAGCAGAACTAAACGAACTGGAAATTAAATATCCACAATATAAACAGCCCGACAGTCCCACTCAACGCGTTGGTAGTGATATCAGTAATGTTTTTACATCTGTTGAGCACGATTACCAAATGCTATCACTGGGCAACACATATTCTGAATCAGATTTAACTGACTTTCATTTGCGTATAGTTAAAGAGCTTAAGACAGAGCCTGAGTATGTTTGTGAATTAAAATTTGACGGAGCGTCCATTTCGGTAAAATATGAAAACGGAATATTTACAAAAGCAATTACCCGCGGCGATGGAACAAGGGGTGATGATGTTACTGAAAACATTAAAACTATTCGCAGCATTCCATTATCTGTTTCGGGCAACAATTTGCCGGACAAATTTGAAATTCGTGGAGAAATAATAATGCCTCACGACATTTTTGATAAATTAAATGCTATTCGTATCGAAAACGAAGATAGTCCTTTTGCAAATCCCCGAAACGCCACTTCCGGTTCGATAAAAATGATAGATTCGAGAGAGGTGGCAAAAAGAAATCTGGATTGCTATTTTTATTACATGATGGGAAAAACAATTCCTGCAGCAACACATTTTGAAAGTCTCAGGATACTTAAAGAATGGGGATTTAAGACATCTGAACATTCTAAAATTTGTAAAAACATTGATGAAGTAATGGATTACATCCACTATTGGGATATTGAAAGAAGAAACCTGCCTTACGATATTGATGGAATTGTCATAAAAGTAAATTCATTTGCTCAGCAGAATATGTTAGGATTTACAGCAAAAAATCCCCGCTGGGCAATTTCATATAAATTTAAAGCAGAACAAGTAAGCACAAAGTTAATAAGCATAGACTATCAGGTTGGTCGTACAGGAGCAGTAACGCCTGTGGCTAATCTTGAGCCTGTTCAGCTTGCCGGAACTGTAGTTAAAAGGGCAACATTACACAACGCAGATCAAATTGCTTTGCTGGATTTGCGTATCGGTGATATAGTATATGTTGAAAAGGGTGGGGAAATTATTCCAAAAATTGTGGGAGTAGAGACTCATGAACTTCACTCCTCGCCTACCAAGTTTATAACTCACTGTCCCGAATGCGGAACAAAACTTATTAAACCTGAAGGCGAAGCCCGGCACTTTTGCCCAAACAGTGTAAATTGTCCTCCTCAAATCAAAGGGAAAATAGAGCATTTTATTTCACGAAAAGCCATGAATATTGACAGTTTGGGAGAAGAAACTGTTGCACAATTTCATGAAGCCGGATTAATTAACAATATTGCAGATTTGTACAAATTAACAAAAGAACAAATAATCCCGCTGGAAAGAATTGCAGACAAATCGGCTGAAAACATAATTTTAAGTATTGAAAACTCCAAGAAAGTCAGTTTTGACCGCGTTTTATTTGCTTTAGGAATTAGATATGTAGGCGAAACCGTTGCTAAAAAGCTCGCGAGTGAATTTAAAAGTATAGAATCACTGGCTGCTGCTTCCAAAGAAGAACTTATAGCTGTTGATGAAATTGGTGATCGAATTGCTGACAGTATAATTGAGTATTTTTCAAATTCCGGGAATATTAAATTAGTTGCAGACCTGATGAATGAAGGACTTCAGTTTGAACTTACTAAATCTGAAAAATTATCCGACAAACTTTCGGGATTGTCAATTATAATATCTGGGACTTTTAACAAATATTCACGTGAGGAAATTAAAGAACTGATTGAAAAACATGGTGGTAAAAACGTAAGCTCAATATCAAAAAATACTGATTTTTTACTTGCCGGTGAAAATATAGGACCTTCTAAACTTGAGAAAATAAAAAAATTAAATATAAAAATTATAAGTGAGGAGGAGTTTATAAAATTAATCGAAAACTAATCTTTTTTCTCATTTTCAGTTCTAAAAGAAATCACATTGCCATATGAAACCCCTACATCATTGACAGCAAATGCTCTAATGTAAAAAGTAGTATTTGGCCACAATTCTGTTATAGTTTTATGGAAACTACTCTCACCTCCTCCTTGATGAGTTATTCCGAAATAACCTTCAAAACTTGGATTATCATCTAAACTGTAAACGAAACCTTTGTCAGATATACTTGACCCTCCATTATTTATAACATAACTATAACAATACGCTGTTGTTGCAGTTATTAAATTTACTGTAACGTTTGCTACTTCGGCAAGTTCAAGAGGCATAGTGCTAAAACTTAGCTCATTCCCATAAACAATATCAGAATTATTAAGTTTCGCATAAGTCCTTACATAATAAATTTTTGAAGGCAGTAAAGTAGAAACAGTTATTGACATTATGCCAGGTCCGCTACCCCCAACTTCACATCCTGTATTTGATTCGATACTAGGATTTGAAACTAAACCCCAGACAAATCCTCGCTCCACAACATTTACAGTATCAACTGTATAATATACTTTTCCATTCAAACATGCAGAAGTCCTGGTTATATCAGTAACCTCACTTGTTATTACTGTTAAAGGAATAGGTGGGGGTGTTGTATTAAAATATCTTGTTGCTAAACACCGATATCCATTCACATAGTGAGCATTGATTTTCAAGCAATACCTTTGCCCCTGTTGTAGATTCTTAAATATACCATCATGCAAACCACAGACAGGAGGGAAAATACTATCTTTGATAATTTCTCCATCTTCATCCTCAGTCCTTAATCTGACTAAGATATCCAGTAATGAATCTGTCCCAAAATCTTCTATCTTAAATTTATATGAAGCACTAGTAGAATCTATAGAATAAATAGAAATATAAGTTAATCTTATCTCCCCACAACTTATATTTAATCTTATTTCATTGTCAGGTGAAAAATCAATATTACTAAAACTATCTGTCTGAGCATACAAATACCAACCATTAATACTGATCTCTAAGGAAATATTTTTAACGACTGCTTTTTCAGGAAGAACTATTGGTGAGGAAAGAACAAAAATAGTGTCAGAGGATTTTATAAATTTACATGGAATGATATATGATTCATAACCATTATCTGAAAATGTAGCCACTGCTTCAAACTCATCAGGCAAAGTATAATTAAAACTATTTACTAGAATTAGATTGTTCCATTCACTTTTTTGCCCTATCTTATTACATGAGTTAAAAGAAGTAATGAACACAATGATAAAAAAATATATTGTAATTCGGCTTAATGGACAAATTTCAGGCTGACAAGTAGTTGAGTATTAGTAATAACAATACCTTTGAGCATTTGAAAGCTATGAATAAAAAATTTGCTATTACTGTGGTTCTAAAAGGACGAAAAAAG
>Ga0116142_10002524_pt1 | contig 19600 bp, 16 predicted proteins | sample AD_UKC033_MetaG_FD_89785 | JGI IMG/M metagenome (GOLD analysis project Ga0116142, IMG submission 89785) | Active sludge microbial communities of municipal wastewater-treating anaerobic digesters from USA - AD_UKC033_MetaG | ecosystem: Engineered > Bioreactor > Anaerobic > Digestate | place: USA... | reverse complement strand
CTGTCAGAAACTCGGCGGCAGCATTGAGATTGCCGATTTTTAAATCGATCAATTCAGACTCACGAATGCCAGTCGCATAAAGCAGTTCGAGAATTGCCCGATCACGCAGACCAAATGCGGTGCTGCTGTCTGGCTGCTGCAGAATCCGCTCCATTTCCTGCTGGCTGAGGACTTTTGGCAGAGGGCGACCGATTTTGGGTCTTTCAAGCAGAGCCGTCGGATCGTTTTCCGTATGGCCTTCACGCTGCAGAAACTTGTAGAAGCCCTTCAAAGCAGAAGATTTTCTGGCCATGGAACGCGGCGAAAGGCCGCGATCGTGCATATGAACCAGAAACAGGCTGAGCACACTGTCAATGGAGGTGCTGCTGACCTGGCGACCACGCTCGGCTGCAAAGTCGAGCCAATCTTGAAGGTCGCGACGGTATGCTTCCAGAGAACGAGGTCTCAGGCCCTTTTCAATGGCCAAATAGTTCAGAAACTGCTCGAGCAGATCTGCCGACATGTTTGCTCCTATATTCTGGTAAAGAAAATATTATCTTTTCAATTTATCGGTATTCAGCTGCTCAAAACTTAGACAATAACTCAACGAGTCATCGTTCCGGGTCGCACAGCAGAAATGGAGCCAGCACACAGCGGTCAGCCGCTAAAACAAACCGATCAGAAACTTCTGTTCCTGATCGGTGATACTGCCCGTTTTAAAGAGGCTTTTATTTATTCTTCAATTTCAATTCCTGCAGGCGTTCAAAAAGTTCGTGGTGGCGCTGCGCAAGCTCGGTTCTTTTTTCCTGCAGGTCGGCCCATTCAGCGGGGTCGATAGCATTTTTTTTAACCTGCTTGATAAGATTGCTGAGCTCTCTCATGCGCTCTGAAAGAATAGACATTTCTTTTTCAATGGCTTTGATCTCTTCGTCATAGATACCGGCAAATGCCGGCGCTGAAAAAACACCCATGAAAAGTGCTGCAATAAACACAAAAAGCATCATCGAGACCGAAAAACTGCGGACGGTCAAAGATTTCATGAAAATTCTCCTCTTACCTGCTGACAAATTTATTTGAAGATCTTGCGGCCAGTTTACAAATTTTTACGACGCTGGTCAATAATTGACAACAATGTCTGAAAGAGTGCACAATCTTTTAAGATCAACAGAAGTCTTACGGAACAAGGGGATACGTCATGCCAAAAAAATCACGGGGCATCATATGCTGGCTGGTTTTTCTGCTGTCTCTGACTGTGATACAGATACTGCCGGCACAGCAGGCCGTTGAAGCAAAAACCGGTTTTTCTGAAAACGATTTTGCCAGGGCCGCTGAAGGCCTGGCCAGTTCTGGCGACAAAATCGCTCTCAGCAGTATTCCCGGCCTGGCAGGCCTGGATTTGTTCAAAAACATCAATCTCAGTGAGACCTCGTTCAGCCGGGGTCAGTTTGCCGAAGGCGATGAAAAGGGGCAACCATGGCTTTGCGTCAGCGGCAAAGTAGCTCTAAAATTTGCCAGACTCGGCGAAGTCTCAGGCCAGCTGATTGCGCTCTCGAGGCTTTTTCGTCAGGACGGGGTAAGAACCGCTCTGCTCATCGTTGGCGAGCCCGACAAAATAAGGGCAAAAATTGCAGGGCTGAACAGCGAGCCAATGCAACAGCTCAAGTTTTCCTGCGCGGCGTTTTCTTATGCCAATGAAGCACACGAATGGGCTGCATCTGAATTGCCGGCGAGCGTCAAAAACGATCTGAGAGCTTTTATCGCCGAAGGGGAGCTGCCGCTGACACTGGCAAAGGGCGAGGGCGCCTGTTTCACCGCCGGCCTCAAAGACAATTCTATTCTGGGCAAACCATTCGAACTGCTGAACACGACTCCTCCGGCTCTGCTTTTCAACGTTATTTTCGCGCCAACTCACGATGAAAGCACCAGGCTTAGAGCCAGACTGCTTAATTCCGTCAAACCCAGTCTCAAGCTGCCGATCGGGCTGACCCTCAATCTGCCCTCCGGGCTCGATATATTCACGCTCAGCCCCACACAGCTGATGAGTGCCATCAAATTCAGTGCCGACTATGATTTGCGCAGCCTTGGGCTCGACTTCAGCGGTTCGATACCAATAGATCTGAGTTTTCCACTGGCACAGTTCGATATAAACAAGGGTGTTGCGCTGACGGCGCATATTCCGAATGACTGGCACAACCCTTTTGGGCTGCCGTTTTCCATTTATAATATCAAGCTTTCTGCCATCATCGCCGGGGAGCTGCCGACATTAGGAATTGGCGGAATCGTCGACTTCGGCTCATTGAAGCTGAACGTCGGTTCTCTGCTCTCTGGCAGCACCGTAGTCGGCCTCAAAGGGGCAAGTGACCTGGTCAGGTTTGCTGAAATAGCTCAATTTGCCCGATTGCGGCTGCCAGAAGAGCCTTATTCTCATCTGGCTGTCAAAAATTTTGAGTTTACGGCTGCAAAAATAACCGACCCTGGCCTCAATTTGAGCAAAGGCGTCACAGTCAGTGGCGACCTGACATTCAAAGACAGTCTCACCCTGGGCAGCCTGCAGTTGAAAATTTTTGAACCATCTGGAATTACCTGCCAGGGCTGGTGCCGCCCCATAGACCTCGGAACACTGTCTATCACCGGTGCCGGTCCTGACAAGCAGGCAGGCAACGACGACGACGGCCCGGCCATAGATCTTCTTTACCGCCCAGACACTGAACCACCGCTCGATGCCTCACACAAGTTTTATTTAAGCGGCGAAATCCGTATTCCGGTCGCTGCAACCACGCTCGAAACTATTCTCGATGTCTCTGCCGACAAGATTGGCATTGCCATGCAGGGCAGGCTTGCGGGCATGTTCAGTGCCGACATTCAGGCAACCGGCACCCACGAAATTCTTGCCGGCGGCCAAAACAGTGCCGACCTCGAATTCAGCGGCCAACTGGCTGCCGATTTCATTAACCCGCTGCGTGGTCGGCTCGTCGATTCTGTCAGCAGCGATCAGACCGTCAGAACAGCGCTTTCCATGATGGGTGGGCTGGCGTTGAATATTAATTCAGTAGAAATATCAGGCCGGTTCAGCGATCTGGCCAGCGGCAAAGTCAGCAATATGATGATTAAAGCTTCGGTTTTCGGCAAGGAATTTGCGGTTAATTCAGCAAACGTCGCCTTTTCTGACTTTATGACCATCAAAAACCGTATCAGCCAGGTGATTTTAGAGATTGCCTCCGGCCTGCGCGGCTCACTGCCATCACCTCAGCCCCCAAAAACCACAACGAATCATTAAAATCGCAGCAGGAGCAAAGGCATGGCAAAAGAAATCGAGCGTAAATTTCTCGTTAACGGCGACGAATGGCGCAAGGGTGCCACTGGTTCAGTTTATCACCAGGGCTATCTCTGCCACACACCAGAAAGAACGGTTCGTGTCAGGCTGGCAACCGGACGGGGTTTTGTTACCATCAAAGGGGTAACAAAGGGGGCGGTGCGTGATGAGTTCGAGTATGAGGTTCCGGCTGCTGATGCCGAGGCAATGCTGGCCCACCTTTGCGAGAAACCGCTGATCGAAAAGACCAGATACCTGGTGAAGCATGCGGGTCTGACCTGGGAAATCGATGAATTCCATGGCGACAACGCCGGGTTGATCGTCGCCGAAGTCGAGCTGCAATCAGCCAATCAGCAGATCGAAAAACCTGCCTGGATCGGTCTCGAAGTCACCGACGACCCGCGCTATTACAACGCCAGCCTGGTAAACAGGCCATTTAAAGCCTGGTAATTCCCTGAACCATCTTTCTGTTCAGAATTATGCATTTTTACGACGCACCAATGGTTCGGTGTATAAACGCGACACAAGCCGGTTAACCGGCCAATGTTCGGATGGCTGCTTTTTTGCCCGCATCGGCTTAATCCGCGTTTATCCGTGTTAATCAGTGCTCAGCTTCTGATGGTTTCGGTGAAGCGGGTCAGCACTTTTTCGTAGAAATCGGCTGACATGCGGCCGCCACGAGCTTCTTTGAGCAGTGGCAACATGGCACGCAGGTCACCCTGCTCGGCCAGCGCTTCTATTGCGTTGCGATACACCATATCTTCTTTGTCGGCGAGCATTTTCAGAAGAATCGGTGTGCCTTCGCGATCTTTTATGCGGCCAAGGGCAAACACTGCAGAAGCCCGCACCCAGCGACTTTTATCGCGGGCCATTTTTTCGAGCTCGGTAAAAACCTCTTCGTGGCCGCTGCGCCAAAGAGCGATTGCCGCGTTGACGCGCACACGGTCGTTGCGGTCATGCAGCAGCTTGTGGCATGCTTCCGGTAGACCGGGCCACTTCAGCTCAGAGAGAGCCTCGACGGCATTGGCCCTGACGCGGGCATCTTCATGCCCGAGCTGCTGGGCCAGCACTTCAGAATAGTCAGTGTTGAACGTTCGGCCAAGAGCCGTAACAGCCGTTGCCCGAACCCAGATGTCGGTATCGTGAGCCTGCAGAATTTTAACCAGCTCGGCATTCAATTCAGGGTCATTCAATTTTGACGAAGCATCGACGGCGTTGATGCGCAACCAGCGCTCTTTAGCAGCCAGCGATTCTTTGATCAGCCGCCCGACTTTATCGCCGCCGATTTGACCGAGAACCAGGATCATCTGCTCCTTCACAACCAACGGCATGCGATCGAAGTCGATGAGAATTCGGTCAGCGATGCGTTCACCCATAGCGGCAATCGCTTCTATGGCCGCAGATTGCAGGCCTTCGTCGGCAGACTGCAAAAGTCGGTAGAGCTCGTCGTAAAGTAATGGCGATTTTTCAGCTTCGGCCTTTCTGACAAGTGCCAGACGAATTTTGGGGTCTGTCTCAGCCGGCAGCCAGTGCCGCAGAATTGTAATGCGTTCATCGGCGCCGAACAAGGCCAGACCTTCGATAGCTATTTCTCTGATACGATGGCGGGAGTCTTCGAACAATGAGTTAAAAATACTGCGGTCTTCGATTAGCGGTCTCGTCACCAGAGCTTCGGCAATGATCTGCCTGACTTCGGAGTTGGCAGATTTAACCAGCCGTCTGACATGAGCGTAAGCACCTTCGTCCTTCAGGCGCGAAAGAGCGATATTCGCAGCCAGCGAAACACCCCAGTTACCGTTTCCAGAAAGCATTTTCAGTGAAGTATGGCGCTCGGCGGAAGGATGTCTGATAAAATAATTGATTGCCGCGATCAGCAGTTCAGGGTCACGTGTCTGCCCGAGAATTTCGTTCATCAGCGAGGCCACCCGAACGTCGTCATAACCGGCCAGCAGCTCAAGAAGCCTGCTGCGTATTTTTGGCGGCTTATCGGCGCTGCACGCTCTTATAACCACATCGAGAGACGACTGAAAATTGAAACTGCGCAAAGCCATGAGAGCGATATCAGCGAGTTTATCGTCATCGTTGACGGCAAACTCGATGATGTGCTTGACCGAACCAGGGTTACCGATGTGGCCAAGAGCCTTTACCACCTGCTCTACCACTTCACGATCGGGGGACGAAAGCAGGTCGACGAGAGCATCGGCATGCTGCCTGATACGCAAAATGCCAAGAGCAGCCGCCGACAGCAGTTTTTCTTCTCTGTTGGTGCTCTTTAAACCATCTATAAGATTCTGAAAGCGGCTTTTTCCTGATTCGGGCATAGCGAAGCTCCTTCTTTACTTCTGGTCAAGGGGTTCTTCTACACGTCTGATATTGGCACCAAGTCTGCTGATGCGTCCGACGAGATCCTCATAACCCCTGTCTATGTGAAAAATCTGACTGATTTCAGTGTACCCCTGGGCTACGAGCCCGGCAAGCACCATCGCAGCTCCGGCACGCAGGTCGGTTGCCGAAACCGGGGCGCCCTGCAAAGATTTCACTCCATGCACAACGGCAGTGCGATCATGAATGGTAATGTTCGCTCCCATGCGTGCCAGCTCAGACACATGCATAAACCTGTTCTCAAAGATAGTTTCGGTAATGGATGAGCTGCCATCGGCAAGGCACATGGCAGCCATGAGCTGCGCCTGCAGGTCGGTTGCAAAGCCAGGGTATGGCAAAGTCTTGACTTCGACGGCTTTCAGTCGCCGAGGGGCCTTAACTACCATGGCATCAGCTTCAGTAGTGATTTCCGCCCCCATTTCCCGCAGTTTGTTGATCAAAGCGTTCAGATGGTCTGGTTCACAGTTTTCGACCCTGACCGGGCCACCGGCCATAGCACCAAGCACCGCAAAAGTTCCGGCCTCGATACGATCGGGCATGATGCTGTATTCGCCGCCACCCAGTTGCTCGACACCGTCAATGATAATACTCGGGTTGCCAGCACCTTCTATTTTAGCGCCAATTCTGTTGAGAAATCTGGCCAGATCGACTATTTCCGGTTCCTGGGCAGCATTCTCGATCACAGTGCGTCCTTCGGCCAGAGTGGCCGCCATCATAAGATTTTCAGTGGCACCGACCGAGGGAAAATCGAGAAGAATCCTGGCGCCACGCAGTTTTTCAGCCACAGCGACAGCACAGCCGCCTTCGATAGAAACCTGAGCTCCAAGAGCCTCGAAGCCCTTGAGATGAATATTGACCGGACGCACGCCGATAGCACAGCCACCCGGCAGCGGCACCCGCGCTCTTTTCAGACGGGCAAGCAACGGCCCCATGACAAAGAAACTGGCCCGCATCGTTTTGACCAGTTCGTAAGGTGCTTCATCACTGATCTGACCCGAAGCATCGAAATTGTAGATATTGTTTCCGCTGTGGCCGGCTTTAACACCCAGAGCCTGCAACACCAGCGACATGGTCTCAACATCGTTGAGTGCCGGCACGTTAGTGAGTCGAACCGGTTCAGTGCTGAGAATCACCCCTGCCATGACAGGAAGCGCGGCATTCTTCGCACCACTGACCTTGATACTGCCACTCAGAGGCTTTCCGCCCTCAATAAGAATTTTTGCCATGACTCAGTCTATTTCTATCCTTTCGAGCGTAATATTACCTTCTTTGAGCATCTGAAGCGAGAGTTCGTCGGGGTAATCCCCAAGAAAAACTATTCTTTTTATGCCCGCATTCATCAGCATTTTAGCACAGGTCACACAAGGCTGGTGAGTGCAGTAACAATCGCTTCCCTTCAGGGAAACACCAAACGCTGCCGCCTGCAAAATAGCATTCTGCTCGGCATGCAGACCGCGACATAATTCCTGACGCTGGCCTGATGGAATTTTTTGCGCTTCGCGCAGACAGCCTTCAGGAAGCTGAAAGCAATGAGGGATACCCACAGGGGCACCATTGTAGCCCGTTGCGAGCATGCGGTTTTCACGCACTATCACCGCACCAACCTGGCGACGCAGGCAGGTAGAGCGTTGCGCTACAAGTCTCGCAATCCGTAAAAAATAAACATCCCAGCTGGGACGCTCTGAAATATGGTCGTGAACTGGTGGTGAAACAGGGTTATTTGGTTCCATACAGTCGATCTCCGGCGTCGCCAAGACCTGGCAGAATATAGCCTTTATCGTTCAGGCATTTGTCGAGTACACAGGTGTAGATATCGACGTCAGGATGAGCTTTCTGAAGCACTTCGACACCTTCCGGGCACGAAACCACGCAAAGAAACCTGATTCTGGTGGCACCCGCCTTTTTGATAATCTCGATCGACTTCGCCACCGTCCCGCCGGTAGCAAGCATCGGGTCAAGAACGAAAACTTCCATGTCGGCGATTCCCGGTGGCAGTTTGCAGTAATACTCGACCGGTTGCAGGGTATCGTGATCACGATAAAGACCAATGTGGCCAACCCGGGCCATGGGCATAAAACTGAGCAACCCATCGACCATGCCGAGGCCGGCACGCAAAATCGGCACCACAGCCAGCGTGCCTGTTGAAATATGGTGCGCTTCCGCCTGCATCAGAGGAGTCTCACAGGTAGTGTTCTCGACCGGAATGCCGCGCGTCGCTTCATAGGCCAGCAACATTGACAGCTCCTGCATCAGCTGGCGAAACACCTGAACATCGGTGTGTTTTGACCGTAAAAAAGTTATTTTGTGCTTTACCAGAGGATGGTCAACGATAATCAGTTTTCCCATGTCACTGCTGTCCTTCGCAGGTTATTTCGATCTTGCCGATACGTTTGAGGTGGCGGCCACCCTCAAAATCAGCAGAGATAAACTTTTCGAGAATGTCTATCGCCAGTGCCTCGCCAACCAGCCGACCACCCAAAACCAGAACGTTGGCGTCATTGTGGCGGCGCGACAGCTCAGCTTCGAGCGAACAGTGGCACAAAGCCGCTCTGATACCGTGATGACGGTTGGCTGCAATCGAAATGCCTATGCCAGAACCGCAGGTAAGCAGCCCAAACGAGCCTGGGTCAGCCATAACACTGGCAGCAACGGCATGAGCATAATCAGGGTAGTCACATGACACGGCAGAGTGGGTTCCAAGGTCTTCGACCTGATGGCCAAGCTCCTGAAGTCGCTTTATCAGGGTCTTTTTAAGTTCAAAACCGCCGTGATCCGAGCCGGCGTATATCTTCATTCTTTTCCTCCAGCGTGGGCGATGCTTCATAATACACAGGTAGCAGAATATATTTCAACAACTATCCTGCACCAGTTCCGCAAACAGCAACGGATTCATGAGCTTGCCGGGTTTTTGCCGGAACTGGTCAACGATACCTGATCAGCGGCTGAGATTGTCATAGCGCTGGGTCATCTGATCGTAGGCGGCGAGCTTTGCTTCGAGCTTGTTGTCTTCCATTCCGTAGCGGAAACGGCCGGTATCTTCCGGGTAGGCCTTCAGATAAAATTCAACCCAGAATTCCTTGCGTTCATGGTTGTATTCCGCCCGGGCTTCCCAGCAGTGCAGATCACGTACCAGGCCAATCGTCAGGGGACTGAACTTTTCGTTGAGGTGATTGTAGTTGCCCGAAGCGGAAACTGCCCACAAAGGCCTGATTGTCGCCTGGTAGTTGAAAGAAGTGTTGGTTATCCGACCGTATTCATGCGGGTAAGTCAGGCTGGTATCGAACGACCACAGGTTCGAGGCCATGCGATAACGCATGTTGAGATTACCTGGAGTCAGCTTGGTCAGATCCATTTTTTCGAAAGAAACGGGATCAGGAATGTAATCGCGACGGATAAAAAATTCCCAGCTGCGGTAAGCATCCATGCGTGAGCGACGTGAATAATCCCAGTATACTTGTTCGAGGCGGCTTCTGACACGGTTGTAATTAAAATTGATAGGATTGAACGACCATGAATTTTGCGCAAATCTCAGACGGGTCGAAAAAACGTCAGTTCCGGTAAATGAATCGAACTGAAACGGTGATTTACCTTTGCTAGTCGAGATATTGTAGTTGAACTCGAGGTTGGTCACATTCGAGAATCTGTGCATCGCACGCACCATCGTCGAGCCATTTTCCCTCTCGATGCCGCCAGAATAGTAGCTTTTCTGCAGGTTATACGACGGAGTGAGGTCAAAGCGCTCATGCACCTGAATGGTGGGCACGGTGACGTTCACCCGGGCATCTTTTTTTTCTGAGTTGTTGACGTTGTTGAGCGGACCATCTTCGTAACGGCCATACATGCCAGAAAAGCTGAAAGTCATAGGCACGCCCGGAGTGGTGTAGGCAGGAAAGCTGAAATTGATTTCGGGGAGGCGGTTGAGAAGCTGATAATTGGAATCGAGTGTGTATTTATCGCCATCGAGGTCATAGAATTTATTGGCAACGATGTTCATGGTCATGAACTTCAAAACCGGGCGATAATTGAGCTGCACGGTTAAATCCTGATTTTCGGCCTGGCCGGCGTATTTATCACCACTGTAGACGAAGCTGGTGTTGAGGCTTTCGCCACCGGCAAAACTGTAGCTGTGGGTCAAATTCATCTGCGTATTGGAACGGTTTCTTTTCGTTTCATTGAGCTGATAAAAATAAATCGAGCCATTGCCCCGATCGCCGCCGTTATAATTGCCATTGAAACCGAAGCCGCTGCCACGCTTTTCAAAAACGTCGGCGTTGAACTTTCCAGAGACTTTCTCGTTGATCATCAGATCGGTAGTAAACTTGAAGTATATGCCGTCGATCTGCGACATGCCCTGGCGCGTGTGGAAAAACTTCTCGCGACTTTTAAACTCCGAATAGTCTCTGCCGCGATGATAGAGGGTTTTGCCCTTCCATTTAACGCGCAGATCTTCGAGAGTCATTGACTTTTCGGGGTAGCTTTCGATCTTATCGCTGGTAATACGGTAGTGAGGGTGATCTACCTCATCGCAGGTGGTCTGCATGACATCTTTGGCGATGCTGTATCTGGGACTGACGTATACTTCAGCGGCACGAAAGTAATTACGATTTTTACGGATCTCGGCGTCGCGCATCCAGCCTTCGCCTTTTTTCATGTTGTAAACCAGAAAATCGCCGGTTGTCTGGTCGTAACCCTTCCAGAAATCAACGTTTCCCTGGGCGAAAATGTCTTCAGTTGCAGTGTTTGCCTGAATATTTTCGGCGCTTATTTTCATGTCCTGATACGAAATGTAGGCTTTGCCCTTGGTGACTATCTGCTCTGCCTTGGTGCGGTATTCAAGATAATCACCATAAATTTCGACAGGGAACTTCTGGGTATCTATCGAGGGAACATCAAAGGCATGAGAAGGCATGATTTCAGAAAAAAATACTGAAATCGTCACTAACATCAGCAGTAACCTGCGGATCTGTCTGCCTTTTATCATCTGCCGCTGCAATGTTTTACCTGTAAAGCACAGTTAATCACAGAAACCTGAAACCCCCGTTTCTGCATCATATACATCGGCAAAACTCACAAAGAACCTGAAGAAAAAATCATCTGCGTTCATCCGCGGTGATCACGTGGCTATATTTATCTGTTTTAATTTTGGGCAAACTATCGAAAAAAAAGTGTATAATTAAGAAGTAGACGTACAGCGGGAGGGTTTATATGCGACGACAACCGATAGTAATCATACTGTTACTGTTGTGTTTCGCGACATTTTTATCCGTTACGGCAATGGCTCAGAGTGAAAGCTACGTGGACACAATTTACCGCGCCATCGATGCCGGTATCGTCGAAGACGAGTATCAGGGCAACGAAAACCTCACCCCCCAATGGGATAACGACAGCCTGGTAATCTCCGACGACGCTTCTGCCACTGTCGAAATAGCCAGTGCAACTCCTGAAGTCGAACGCATGAACAACATTATCAATGACCTGACCCGCATAATAATAGGCAAAATGGGCGGCATAGTTCCTGGCTTTAAAATTCTCGACTGCGTAGTTACCCCTCCTCCAACTGAAACCGACACTGATACCGGCACAAACACCGGTACTGGCAGTGATACCGACACGAACACCGAAACTGGCACAGATACCGGCACTGGTAGCGATACCGACACAAACACCGAAACTGGCACAGATACCGGTACTGGCAGCGATGCCGACACAAACACCGAAACTGGTACAGATACCGGTACTGGCAGTGATACCGACACAAACACCGAAACTGGTACAGATACCAGTACTGGCAGTGATACCGACACAAACACCGAAACTGGCACAGATACCGGTACCGGCGGCGATACCGGAACAGGCACCGATGTCGGCGATGATGATCCGATCGATACACAGAAAGCTTACATGAACAGCTATTATGGCATCGAAGGAAAGGACGGGACGTCTTCCTGGTCTGAAACCCAGCTCGTTCTCGCCAATGAACTACTCGAAACCCTGCCGAAAGATTTCAGAGACTGCACCGACGAAATAATACGTGATGGCCCGCCGCCAGAGGGTGCCCCCAATGGCGCATCCGGGTATGTCAAATTTTTTGAACGCAAAATACACCTGCTCGACAGCAGCACCAAAATTTCTCAGAGTGTTCTCGACCAGATGACCGAAAAACTCGGGCGACCGCCAACCACAGAAGAGCAGCTCGTACAGATCAAATTTCAGTTCAAAAAAACCATAGCTCACGAAATGACTCATTGTTTTCAGAACACTCACCCCGACATCTACCGTGAATGGCAGACAAAATTCTGGCCAAATGACACGATAACCGGCAGCTGCCCAAGCAACTATGGCAAACAACCCTATGAAGACATGGCCGAGTCTGTAGCTCTTTACATAATGGGTGGTCGCATTGAAAACGGTTTTTTCATCACTGCGTACGGCACTCAAATGGACATGGAACGCTACAACTTTGTCAAAACCTATATTCTCAGCGGCAAAGAATACCTGAAGCAGGCTGAACCAACAGAAGACGCCAGTATCTGACTAAAAACAGACAGCCGTCTCACCCTCTGTTTTGCAAGGTGAGACGGCTGTCTGACTTTAGCCGGAATGTATTAAGCTCCTTAAAGACTCAAGGGTTCGTAAGCTTTTGCGGGAGCCGGCTCTTTTTTTGCCGCTTCTTTTACTTCTTCGAGGGTTCTACCATCACCCATACCGGTCAGTTTGCCGGTCACGGCATCGATTGGCCAGCAGCCCTGAATACCGAGATGAACCAGGTAATGGTCTTCGTTTTTCTTTAAAAAAAGCAGTACTCTGGTCTTCTCGACCAGAACAGCGTTGTCTTCTATGAGACCGTAAGTTTTTATTTTCAGTTTTTCGCCAACGGCGACTTTGCCTTTTATCGGTTCGTCGACCTTGACCAGATTCGCTATTACCGTGGCTCCTGATTCGACGCTGCCAACGGTTTTAACGGCTTCGACATCGGCGACGACGATGACGTCGGCTCCTTGAGCAATTTCATCGAGACTGGCTTCGATAATCATGGCATGCCCCCAGAAACAAACCAGACAAAAGATTGCCACAAGTGCAAAAGTCTTCATTGTTTCCCCCTGTTTAAAATAATTCAGATCTCTTATTTATTTTAGCAGAATTTGCGGCAAAAGAAAGCTTCTTGAGTTTTTATCTCTTTTACGGTAATGAAATTAGCGTCATAAACACCTTACAAATAAATACATGGAGAGATAGATAATGGCAGAAAACAGAACTGGCACATTGCTGGTTAAAAGAGGAATGGCCGAAATGCAGAAAGGCGGCGTCATCATGGATGTCGTCAATGCCGAACAGGCTAAGATCGCAGAAGAAGCTGGTGCTGTAGCAGTCATGGCGCTGGAACGCGTTCCTTCAGACATCAGAAAAGCAGGCGGCGTAGCCCGCATGGCCGACCCCGGCATAATCGAAGAAGTGATGCAGGCTGTTTCCATACCGGTTATGGCCAAGGCCCGCATTGGCCATATAGCTGAAGCCCGCATTCTCGAAGCGATGGGCGTCGACTACATAGATGAGAGTGAAGTTCTGACCCCTGCTGACGAAGAATTTCACCTGCTCAAGTCTTCATTTACCGTGCCTTTCGTCTGTGGCTGTCGCGACCTGGGCGAAGCCTGCCGACGCATCGGCGAAGGCGCCGCCATGCTGCGCACCAAAGGTGAACCGGGCACCGGCAACATCGTCGAAGCGGTTCGCCACATGCGCAAAGTCAATTCACAAATTCGCAAAATCATCGGAATGAGCGAAGAAGAAATAATGGTCGAAGCCAAACAACTCGGAGCTCCTTACGAAATCCTCATGGAAATAAGAAAGTTTGGGCGACTGCCAGTGGTCAACTTTGCCGCCGGTGGTGTGGCAACTCCAGCCGATGCGGCTCTGATGATGGAGCTCGGAGCAGACGGCGTCTTTGTGGGTTCAGGTATTTTTAAATCTGAAAACCCCGCTCTGTTTGCCAAAGCCATTGTCGAAGCGACGGCCAATTATCGTGACTACAAGCTTCTCGCCGAAATTTCAAAAGGTCTCGGCACAGCGATGAGCGGTCTGGAAATGTCTTCACTATCAGATTCGCAGCGCATGCAGGAACGCGGGCAATAAAGGTAACAACAATGAAAATAGGTATTCTAGATCTTCAGGGTGATGTTCGTGAACATGCCGCCGCCATAAAAAAATGCGGAGCCGAGGTCGTCACAGTAAAGTCAGCGGCTGACCTGAATCAGCTCGATGGTCTGGTTCTGCCGGGCGGCGAAAGCACCAGCATACGCCGCCTCATTGATTCAAACCAGCTTCTGATGCCTCTCAAAAAATTTGCCGCCTGCGACAGACCAATTTTTGGAACCTGTGCCGGCCTCATTTTGATGGCAAAATCAATTTCTGGTTCAGACCACAGCCATCTTGGCATCATGGACATCGTTGTCGAGCGCAACTCATTCGGCCGTCAGACAAGCAGTTTTGAGGCGCAACTCAACATCGAGAGCATCGGGCGCAACTTTCCTGGTGTCTTTATCAGGGCTCCGCATATTGTCGAAGTCGGCGAAGAAGTTGAAGTTCTGTGCAAACACGACGGCAAAATCGTCATGGCCAGGCAGAACCACATGCTTGGCTGCGCTTTTCACCCCGAGTTAACCGCCGACCAGCGCGTCATTTCATACTTTGTAAAAATGGTTAGAGAATCTATCGGCGCCCGCGCCAGAGTCTGATGCCACAGCTCCGACCCAATTAGCGATTTGCGGGGCAGCTCTTCCTGTGTTATTTTTTACGCCTACCCAAGTAATGAGGAGAAATTATGAGTCAGAACGACAGACTGTCGCCGAAAGCCTACGAAGAAATAGACGGGAAAGATTACCCCAGCTTTGTGCCGACAAGTGAGACACCGCTTGAATTTACGCTCAAAGCGGTAGTAATAGGTATGATCATCGGTTCGGTATTTGGCGCAGCAAACGCCTATCTTGGCCTTAAGGTAGGGCTTACCGTCTCAGCATCTATTCCGGCAGCGGTAATGGCCGTGGCCATTTTTAGAATTTTTTTCAGACAGGGAACCATTCTTGAAACGAACATCGTGCAAACCGTTGGCTCTGCCGGTGAATCACTCGCAGCCGGTGTAATATTCACGATTCCAGCCTTTTTTATCTGGGGTCTCGAACCCTCCAAACTCGAAATAACGACCATAGCCATTGTTGGTGGCGCTATCGGCGTGTTGTTCATGATTCCGCTGCGACGTTACCTGATTGTGCAGGAACACGGCAAGCTGCCATACCCGGAAGGAACAGCCTGCGCTGAAGTTCTGGTCGCGGGGCAGGGTGATATTTCGAAAGCCAAAACTCTTTTTCAGGGAATGGGTATCGGAGCGCTCTACCAGGCACTGATGCACAACCGCCTCTTCGGTCTCTGGAGCAAAGAGCCGGCGGCTCATATTCCGCGTTTCAAGGGTGCCGAAATCGGTGCCGAAGTTACCCCCGAACTGCTTGGGGTCGGCTACATCATTGGCCCGCAGATTGCAGCCATAATGCTCAGCGGTGGTATTTTCGGCTGGTTGGTGCTGATTCCACTGATAACCCTGTTTGGTGAGCACTGCTCTGCCCCCATTTACCCTGAAATAACCAACCTGATCAGCGACATGGGCCCTGGCAGCATCTGGTCACGCTATATCCGTTATATTGGTGCTGGCGGCGTTGCGTTTGCCGGTATTTTCTCGCTGATCAAATCGATTCCGGTCATTATTTCCAGCTTCAAAGCAGGCTTTTCACAGCTCGGAAAAAATGCTGCCGACACAGCGACAGTCAGAACCGATACCGACCTGCCGATAAGCGTGGTTGTCTTCGGTGCCCTGGGTCTAGCTCTGGCCGCCACAATATTTTTGAACATGTCGATCTTTCATTCACTGGCTATGTCTGCCATTGCTGGTATTCTGATCGTCATTTTCGGCTTTTTCTTCGTAACCGTATCATCACGCATCGTCGGCCTGCTTGGCTCTTCATCAAACCCGATTTCGGGCATGACCATAGCCACTCTTCTTCTTACCTGCATTATATTTATTCTTGCCGGCATGGCAGATATGCCCAACGTGAAGATTGCAGTTCTGACAGTTGGCGCCTTTGTCTGCATCGCCGCCGCCATTGCCGGTGATACCTCTCAAGATCTGAAAACCGGTTTTCTCATCGGCGCAACTCCAAAATATCAGCAGATCGGTGAATTTGTCGGAGTAATTTCTTCTGGTTTAACCATGGGTTTCGTAATGTATCTGCTCAAAGACGCGATTACTACTGGTGAACTGCCGGCCCCCCAGGCAAATCTGATGAAACTGGTCGTTGACGGCGTCATTGGCGGCAATCTGCCCTGGAACCTTGTTATCAGCGGCATGTTCATCGCCCTTGGTGTCGAACTTCTCGGCATCAACTCGCTGGCTTTCGCTGTTGGTCTTTATCTGCCTCTTTCTCTTTCAGTTCCGATAATGGCCGGGGGCATCATTCGCTGGGTTCTCGAAAAACGCACAACTGACCCCGATCTCGAAGAAAAACGCGAAACCGGTGTTCTTTATTCATCAGGCCTGATTGCCGGCGCCGCTCTTACCGGGGTCTTCATCATGGTTCTCATGGGCATCGCCGAAAAAAGTCCGACCCTGCTCGAGGGCATCAACAAGCCTGGCATTCACCTCGCATCAACTCAGCTCAGTAATGTTGAAATAAATGGTCAGCAGTTGTCTGGCGGTTATCACAAAGTTTCACCGGCGATTTACCCGGCCACCGACGATATCGTCGAGAAAGTTTCAGCTGCCAAGGTCGCTCTGCGCGAATTAAAAGCTGCCGCAACAGCCGATACAGAGGCAATAAGCGCTAAAGAAACCGAAATCGCCGCTCTTAACGGGCAAATACAAAAAGCCAAAGTTCAAACTTTTGCTGTCAAAGCCCAGCTGAATGGTGCAGCGGTCGAAACCAGCATCGATCTGGGTAAATGGGAACAGGCCTACCTGGTCGCAGCCGACGGCAAAATCGAAGTGGCCGGCGAAGCCCCGGGCAGCCAGTCTCGCGCTGTCATGGCCTTTTTGGCTCTGTGCGCCACTCTCGCTTATTTCGCCATGCGTAAACCGATTAAAAACGGCAACTGATAGCCGCGACTAAAAAAATCCCGGGGCAGTCATCTGCTCCGGGATTTTTGTTATCAGAAACAAAAAACCTCTCGCGCTCAAAAATAATAATAAATGCTGCGATAATCAGAAGCTTTTTCACCCAGCAGCTCCAGCTTCTTCAGATAGTCATGAATAGCGATGTCGGTGTGCAGATAAGACTCGGCATTGGCGATGAATTTTTCCCAGGGGTGAAACTCATAAACCCGCCGGCCATCTGGCAAAATAGTCAGCAGCAGATGATTCTGCTCGGCCCGCAGATAGTTTTTGCCCAACCCCGGTACATTGTAAACCGGCTCATCGGTTCGCACCAGGCCAGGTAACAGACGAGCTTCTTCTTTCGCTTCCTGTTGCAGGCGTGCCAGAGGTACTCGATAAAAATCGGTTTCCTCTTTTCCCTTGGCATTGAAGGTATAATACGGTTCGACACCGATAAGTCGCAGCCAGCGGCGCAGCGCACTTACCTCGAACCGGCGGCAGTTCTGAATGGTAAAAACAGTCTGGTTGTAACAGCTCATGCCATGTTTTCTGAACTTTTGAATTGCCTGCATGGCTTCGGGCGTTATCTCGTAACTATGCTCAAAATGGGTTACAATAGCGATTTCGCGACGGCCTGGCTCGTGGAAACCGGCAATCATGTCTGCCAATTCATCGGTTATGCGCTGCGGTAAAGCTACCGGGGTGCGTGTGCCAATGCGAACCCGTTGCACAGTCTTTATTGCCGCAAGTTTTTCAAGAACGTAGGCAATATTTTTGTCGCTCATCACCAGCGGATCGCCACCGGTCATAAGAACCTCATTAACAGCCGGATTAGCAGCTATCCATGCAATGGCCGCATCGATTTTTTCTCGGGGTGCAAGTGCCTGCGGAGCATAAGCGTCTTCGATTTCCCAGTTACGCTGGCAGTAAACACAGATCTGACTGCAGGTATTATAGGGCTTGAAAACAACTATGCGCGGATACCGTCTGGTGACAAGATCGATGGGCGAAGTATCGCCCTCCCGCATGAAATCAAGATTGTCCGGGCAGACAACCCTGCTTTTAAGAACTGTTTCAACATAGCTCAGCGGCGGAATTACCTGAGTACGAACAGGCATATCATACTGACTGCCACTCTCGTAATCGAAAAGAGAGGCGTAATAAGGAGTTATGCCAAAAGGAATTCCATTACTGCTGGCTGCTTCAATTGCCAGTTTTTCAGAATCAGAAAGTTCAATAAGATTGCCAAGAGTTGCTGCATCTCTGATTATGTGCTGCAGTTGCCAGCGATAATCGGCAAATTCCGCTTCGCTGCATTTGAAATAGGCCATAATGCGCCGCCGGTTTTCGCGACGCTGATCGGCTATTTCAGGTTCAAGACCGCACCGGTAGCGCCTGATAACCTCGTCAGATCTGGCACACAATTTGTTTAAAGCTTCGGATCTGGCTTTTGCCGCTGCCCGGCCTTTTTTGCCAACTTTTTGCACAGGTTCGTACAAACCGGCTTTACCGACAATACCGGCTAAAATATGGTAAATATCTTCTAAAAAAGAATCTGACAGGTCGGCAGGCAAAGCTTTGATGTTTTTGTGGGCCAGATTGAAAAGAACCTCAACCAGATCAAAACCCGTAAGTTTTGCCGAGCGACGGCTCAAAAGCTGACGAAAAACACGAACACAGTTGAGGCGCAGCGAGAACTGCAAACCGCTGACCAGAAGCAACTCGTCGTCGTCATTTTCTTCGATGATGCGTCTTGTTTCACGCAACAGCCTGCTTCGCGCTTCTTCAAAGTCTGCAGAAGAAACAAGTATTTCTGTAAAGCCCGGATTAACGGCAAGAACTTTTTTTATTCGGCTCTGACTATACACTTTCTCCCCTTAATATAGATAATTAGTTTAAATTCGAACATATTTTAACATTTATAGGCATTTTTCTCAACTAATCTCGTTTTTGCTTCTGTTTTTAAAACAAAATCGCACTATTGCTCAACTTTATAAAAAGATTTACACTAAGTCCGTGAACCACGGACAAACATAGATAGCTACAGAAATATAAAAACAGTAAGTCCGATACTTTCGATAGAAAGGTTTTATATGAAAACAACGACTTTACTTCGTCTACTTTGCGTTATTATTTTTGCTTCTCAATTGGCCAGTCTGTTTGCGGCAGCGCCACTTCTGATTCCTGCAGGCACGCTTGTCAAGCTGAACCTTGAAGAAAACCTGTCGACTAGAAGCAATAAAACCGGCCAGATGGTAAAATTTTCGGTTGTTGAAGATGTAAAAATCGGCCGGACTACGGTCATAAAAAAAGGCGCTACCGCCAGAGCCCAGTTAGAAAAAGTGCGTGGCCCCGGGCGTTTTGGCCGTAACGGCAGTCTTAAACTTCGCTATTTAACAGTGACTTCAACTAACGGAAAAGAATTGCCGATTGTTCTCGGTGAAAAATCGATCAAAACCAACGAACAAATGGGAATGGCGGCAGGAGCCTCTATAGGTGGCTACATGATTCTTGGCCCGGTGGGTCTGGCTGGCGGAATCTTCGTCAGAGGAAAACACATCGAAATTCCCAAAGATACTCAGCTTGTGGTTGAAACGACAAAAGACAGCATTTACTGAAAATTGTCAGACCGGGTTCAACTCAGACCTTCGCTTTGCCAGATCGAGGTCGAGCAGATCGTCATAAATCGGCTTATTGTGCGCAAATTCAGGTATGGCATAAGCCATTATCGACACGATCATCAGGGGCAAAAGCAACATGAACTCGTTGGTCATTTCCATAATGAGAACAGT
>Ga0116142_10002523_pt1 | contig 19603 bp, 17 predicted proteins | sample AD_UKC033_MetaG_FD_89785 | JGI IMG/M metagenome (GOLD analysis project Ga0116142, IMG submission 89785) | Active sludge microbial communities of municipal wastewater-treating anaerobic digesters from USA - AD_UKC033_MetaG | ecosystem: Engineered > Bioreactor > Anaerobic > Digestate | place: USA... | reverse complement strand
GTCTTCTCGCTCTTCATAATTATGGCCTGCGTGTTCCTGATGATGGTGCCGGGATACGCCGCGATACGCCGCGCCTGGATGGGCTCGGAAGGCATCATGTCGCTCTCGCGGCTCATGATCAACGTGATTTACCCGTGCCTCATCTTTACGTCCGTGACCGAGAAATTCACGTGGCGGGAGCTGCTGCGGGCTTGGCCGCTGCCGGCGGCGACCGTGATCATCATGCTGGTCGGTTACGCCGTGGGCCGCCTGGTTTGCTGGCGGCTCCGGTTCCCCGGGGAGGCGCATCGCCGCGCGTTTCTCTTTCAGACCACCGTCAACAACTACTCGTTTTTCCCGATGGGCCTCGTGGCGCAGCTCTACGGACCGGAAGGGGTCGCCGCGCTCATCTTCTCGACGCTGGGCGCCGAGGCCGCCATGTGGACCCTCGGCGTCATGACCCTGAGCGGCGCGCCGCCCGGAAAAGCGGCGCTGAAACACTTGTTGAGCCCCGCGCTCCTGGCCCTCTACGCCTCCCTCGCGTGCCTCGCCGTGTTCGATGCGGCGGGCATTGACCCCGCGGTCTTCACGGCGCGCGGGACGGCGCTGGCGACGCTGCACGGGACCGCGAAGGCGATAGGCGCGTGTACGGTGCCCGTGGCGATGATTATCGGCGGCGCGCGCATCGCCCAGCTTGTCCCGGATGACTTGCGCACCGCCCACGTATGGCTGGTCAGCCTGCTGCGGCTCGTGGGCATTCCGCTGCTTGCCGTGCCGGCCCTGCGCATGCTGCCGCTCGAGCCCATGCACGCGGCGGTGATGATCATCGTCGCGGTTATGCCGGTCTCGATCGCGAGTCTCATGTTCAGCGAGGTCTACGGCGGCGACAAGGCGCTCATGGGCGGTTCCGTGCTCCTCACCCACGTGCTCGCCCTGCTAACCGTACCGCTCCTACTGGCCCTGCTGCTTTGAAAGCGCCGCGTCACCTCGCCAGCGATGACCTGCTCCGTTCTTCTTCGTCCTCGTCCTCGTCCTCGCCCACCCGCTCCCCACTCGCTCTCCGTCGCTACCCGTGCGGTTGCACGATGATCTTCATCCCCTCTCGCGACTCCATGGCGGCGAAGGCGTCGTGGATGCGGGTCAGCGGGAAACGGTGGGTGATGATGGGCGCCACGCGGACCATGCCTTTTTCAAGCAGGCGCACCGCCAGTTCGTGCTGGCGCGGGACGCTGCCATGCGAGCCGGTGACGAAACACTCCTTGTAGTGAATGGTGTTCGAGAGGACACTGAGGGGGCGCGCGTCCTCCTTAAGGCCGCCGAAGAGGTTGACGTAACCGCGGTGGGCGACCATCTCGATGGCCTGCTCGTGCGCCTCGACGGACCCGCACGTCGTGACCACGATGTCCGGGCCTTCGCCGCCGGTTTCCTCGCGACACCGGGCCACGACGTCTTCCTCTTCGGAGGCGACGTAAACGTCGGCGTCGTAGGCGCGGGCGATCTCCATGCGCTTGTGGCTGCGCTGCACCGCGATCACCTTGGTCGCGCCCATGACGCGCGCAAGGTCGATCATCATGGCGCCGATCGGGCCCAAGCCGAGGATCACGACGGTCTTGCCGAGCGACATGTTGACCAGTTCGAGGCCGTTGATGGCGCACGCCAGCGGCTCCGCGAGCGCCGCGTGCTCGAAGGAGAGCGCGTCGCCGAACGGCGTGACCGGACCTTCTTCGAGCACCAGCCGCGGCAGCTTCATGTATTGCGTGAACGCGCCGGGAATCTGGTAGCCGATCGCATAATTGATCGCGCAATTGTTCCCGAGGCCGTTGCGGCACCACGAACACTGCCCGCACGGCACGTCCGCTCCGAGCGCGACGCGGTCGCCTTCCTTCACGCGCGTGACTTGGCTGCCCGCCTTGACGATGACGCCCGCCGCCTCGTGGCCCATGACGGCCGGCGGCTTCACCCGCGGGTTGCCGTGATGAAGAATGCGCACGTCGGACCCGCAGATGGCGACTGCCTCGACGCGCAGCAGCGCCTCGTCGTCGCCGGTCTCGGGCATCGGCTGCTCTCTCAGCGTCAATCGGTTCAAGTCTTCCAGAATCGCCGATAACATCGCCAAAAAGAACCTCCATGCCTACCGCGCGAACACGAAGTCCACTTGCGCCGTCGCGTCCGCCGTCACCGTAACCCGCGTGGATTGTGTTCCGAGGCGCTCGTGCCAGACCTCGAGCGTGTATTCGCCCGGAGGCAGTCCCGCAATCGAGAACGCGCCGTTCTCCTTCGTGACGGCGAAGAACGGATGCGCCATGACCGCGCAATACGCGCGCATCCACGGATGCACGTCGCACTTGATCGGAAAGATCGGCTCCGGTCGCGCGAAGACCGTCTCGGACTGCTCGGTCTCGCGGTCCATCGGCTTGTTGAAACCTTGGTTGACCTTCGGCATGGCGTTCACGTTGTGCATCGTGCCGTCGGGGTTCAGGAGCCGGAGGGTCTGTCCCGCGCGAACGCCGAACACGCGCGGACGGTAGACGCAACCGGCCTGACTGAGTGTCACGGGCGTTTCGGGGACGGGATAGACCTTGTCCGGCACGCCGTCGGTTACTTGCACGAAGACGTTGGCGAGGCCGCCGTCGTCGCCGACCACCAGCGATTCGTTCAGCGCCGGATCATGGGCGTGCTTCTCGGCGCAGGTCGGGTCGGCGTCCATGTTGATGGGGCGCATCGCCGCGGGCTTGCCCTCGTAGCGCACGACGCCGGTGATCGCGCAGTTGGGTTCGTCTGAAGGAACAGGGACGGACACGGACAGACACGGACCGGTCGCGCTGTCCGGGGGCACGGCGTCTGGAGCATTCATGCCGGTCCAAAGCACGGTCAGCAGGCAAGCAATCCACATGAGTTGTCTCCGTTCCAACACGGGGCGGGCCAGAGCCCGCACTCCGAACGCGCCGCGTTGCATTCTCATGGCCCCGGCCCCATACTCTAACACGCGGAAAGCGCGGGAGTCGCGCGTCGGTTTGTTCCCCCGCGAGGTTGCCGCCAAGGAGTCAAACACCATGGAACCCATTCCAAATTCCGGCCGCTTCAAGACCTTCGACGCCGTGGAACTGTTCGAGCGGTGCTGGGACGCCCCGGGCGACGCCCGGGCCCATCTCGCCCTCGTCCACGGCTACGGCGAGCATTGCAGCCGTTACGATCACGTGGCGCGCGCCATGAACGAGGCGGGCATCACGGTCCACAGCTACGACCAGCGCGGCTTCGGCCATTCGCCCGGCAGACGCGCGTACATTCACGACTGTGAGGTATGGCTGCGCGACCTCGACGCTTTCCTGGCGCACATTCAACCGCGTATCGCGGACAAGCCATTCTTCATCATGGGCCACAGCATGGGCGGACAATTCGTGGCGCTCCACTACATCACGCGCCGGCCCGCCGTGCGCGGCCTTGTCCTGAGCAGCCCGTTCGTGCAGTTCAACGACGATGTTCCAGAGTTGCTGGTGGCGTTGTCGGGCGTCGTCGGCGCGGTGCTTCCCTGCTTGCCTGTTTCTTCGGTGAGTACTGTAACGCTGTCGCGGGACCCGGCGGTCGTCCGAGCCGCGGACGAGGACCCGCTCAGCTATCACGGCAGCGTGCGCGCGCGCACGGGCGCGCAGTTCAAACGCGCCATCGACCGCATCGCGGCGAACATGGAGGCCATCGACGCGCCGCTCTACATTCTTCACGGCACGGATGATAAACTCGTCCCCGTCAGGGGAAGCCGCCTATTGCATGATCGCGCGAAGTCGGAAGACAAGACACTGCGCATCTATGAAGGCGCCTATCACGAAGTCTGGAACGACCTGTGCAAGGACGAGGCAATTGACGGGATTGTCTCCTGGATTCGCGCGCACACGCCTTGACTTCCCGCTCCCCGAGAGAGAGGCTTGCCTTCACAAGGCAAGCGTGCCCCACTCGAGCATCTTGACGAACCAGCCCGCGCGCTCGACGCGAATAACGACCCCGCCCTCCAGGTCAGGCGGATACTCGGCGGCGCTTCCAAACCGGAGGCGCAGCACCTCCCCGCTCTTTTCGTATACGCCCTTGGGTTGGAAGGTGATGCCGAGCGCCTCGTCGAAGAAAGTCTGGACCTCATCCGCGGGCATATCCAGCAGGGCCGCCGCGCCGCCGAACGCCACTTGGGAAGGATAGGCGGTGCGCTGTATGCCGATGATGTCCATGCGGTGCGGTTCGACGGTTTCGTCCACGGCGTAGGTACCCGTTTCGCGCCCCAGCAGCGTAACACGGTCGCCGCTCGCGACGTCGCGCAGCACCTGCTCGATGGTGCGGGTGACCTGATTGCCGATGAACTGGTAGCTCGTCGTGGTTCGCGAAGTGACCCCATCCTCGGGATCGTCATCTTCACCGACGTTCTTCCAGACACCCTCGAGACCACCGGGCGAGGGAATCAGGAAACACCCTTGGAGCATGACGCAGGCGCCCAGCAGGCCAACAATTGTGAGGAAATGCGCGTTTTTCATGTCGGCTTCTCCATTATCCGGTCGAGTACCCCTCGTTGCCGTGTGATACTTCGTGGAATCTCCCTTATTATACAGCTGATCCCCCGGTCTCGTTTCAGCCCCGTGGCGCGAGGCGATGAAACCGTGCCCCTGCTCTCAGGGTCGTACGCCTGTCACGACGCCGCGTGTGCGAAGGAAGGGGAAAGTTGTGTCAGTCGCTTACAAACGCGCCTTTTTTCGGTGGCTGCTGTTCGGCATGCTGGGCATGCTGTTCGAGGTGTGCCTCATGGCGTGGCACGTGGGCAAGGGCGGGAACCTGAGCCTGCGCGGCGCATCTTCGCCCTGGATGCTGCCCATCTACGGCCTCATCGGCGTGCTTCTCGAACCCGTGTCCGCCCCGATGATTCGACGGCGCGTGCCGCTGATATGCCGCGCGGCGGTCTACATGCTCCTCATTTTCGCGGTCGAGTACGTCTGCGGCATGATGTTTCTCTCGATCGGCATCAACAAGCGCGGCGTGGGCAGCATGCACACCGTCTGGGACTACGGATGGACCCGATACAACCTGCACGGTCAGATCGCGATCGAGATGGCGCCGACGTGGTACCTGCTCGGGTTGACCCTCGAATTCCTTTACAAGCGTGTCGATACCTGCGCTACGGCCCTCACCCTCAAACTGCGCGCGGATACCCTGCTTACCGACTACGGCGGCGGTGCCCCTCCGCCGCGCGGCGCGGATGCGCTCGCACAGGGAGGTCCTCGATGAATAGCGAAACGAAGGAGCGTTGACTATGTCGTTGAACGCGCGGCGTACATGGATTCGGTTTCTCATCTTTGGCGTGCTCGGCCTCGCCTTCGAGGTGTTCGGCACGGGGTTGAGCCAGTTGCGGCGCGGCAGAATCGTCATGCGGGGTTATTCCTCGCCGTGGATGATCCCGGTGTACGGGATGCTGGGCGTCATTTTCTGGCCCATCGCCGCGCGGCTGCGGGAGTGGCGCATCCCCCTTCCCCTGCGCGCCGTCGTCTACATGCTGGGCATTTTCGCCGTCGAGTTCGTCTCCGGCATGATCTTTCTTGCTGTGGGACTCAACAAGATCGGCGGGAGCCGCGAAACCGCCGTCTGGGACTACTCAGGCGACCCCTATGCGCTGTACGGGCAGATTTCGCTGCGATTTGTTCCCGCATGGTATTTCCTGGGCTTCATCGCGGAGCGCGTCTATCTCTGGGTCGATACATGGGCCACGGCGCTCGCCCTGCGCAAGCGCGCGGAAGACCTGCTGTAGTCACACTCCCTCTCCCCGAGGGTAATGCCCCGTCCGATCCGTCCGATCTGTCCGAGGGAGAGGATCGGGGTGAGGGTTCAAGAACATCGGCGGGACGCCCATGCCACGCGTCCCTCCCAAGTCGATTCACCGGCGTTTCCTTTCCCGGCCCCGGTCATTGCGCGCGGCCTTCTTCTGCGCGGCGGGATGGCCCTCCTCCGGAATGTGCGGCGCGGGCAGTTTCCCGAGAATCGCGTCAAACTGCTCCTTGATCGTGAGTACCTCCGGCGTCCCCGCAACCGTCACCTCCCGGTAGCCGGAACCGTCGCGCGAATCGCCGCAGTCGTACAGCCGCCCGTAGTGCAGCGGCGAATTGTCCTCGAGCAGCCAGCGCGACGTGCGCAGGATACGCCGGTCCGCGATGTAGCTGAAAATCCAGTCGCGCGCGGCGTCCGTCTCGCCGCGCAGGAACGGCGCGAGCGAGCGCCCGTCGATGGGCCGGTCCGCGGGCGACGGCGCGCCCGCGAACGCGCACAGGGTCGGCAACACGTCCGACAGGTCCGTGAGCGCGTCGGTAGCGCCGCGCGCCTTCACAATCCCCGGCGCATTGACGATCATCGGTACGCGCGCGCCCAGTTCCGTCGGGTCGCCCTTGCCGTCGCCGCCGGTTCCGTTATCGCCCGTGAACAAGATGATCGTGTTCTCGCGGAGCCCGAGCGCGTCGAGCGCCGCCGCGAGCCGCCCCACAATCTTGTCCATGTACTCGACCGCGCCCTGATAGACCCGGGGCGGCTTGTCGTATTTCGGGTCCTCAAGCGCCTTCGTGTCCGGCGTTCGCACATGCGGCCCGTGGGTCAGGCACATCGGGTAATACGCGAGGAACGGCCGGTCCTTGTTGCGGCCCATGAAATCGATTAGGAAGTCCGCGTAGAGGTCCGGCCCGTAGTCGTCGGGTTTTGTCGGAACATATTCGCCGTTCTTCATGATCGAGGGATGCCAGTAGCGCGACGGCTTGTTCTTGTCGGGACTTTCCCAGGCGCCGGTGTGCTCGACGCCCTCGGGCAGGTTGTGCTTGTACGCCCAGAAGCAATAGTCGTCGAAACCGCATTCGTGGATAAGCGTCGGCACTTTCCCCGAAAGTTGCCACTTGCCCGCGAGCGCCGTCGCGTACCCCTGCTGCTTCAGTATCTGTGCGAAGTTGACGTGGTTCGTCATGTCCTCGACGGGGTCGTTGGGGTCCGGGCCGCCGCGCCGCCCCGCGAAGTTGTAGACCCCGTTATGGCAGCCGTACTGTCCCGTCATAATCATGAGCCGCGTCGGGTGGCAGATGGGCGTCGCGTAGCACGTCTGGAACTGGACGCCGTCCCGCGCGAGGCCATCGAGATGCGGTGTGCGATGCGTCGCATGACCGTAACAACTCAACTCCTTCGCGCCGATGTCGTCCGCCATGATTACCAGGAAATTGGGCGGCCGCCGGCCGCCCGCCGCCTGCGCGCGCGCGCCGGAGGCCGGCCATGGCGACATCCCCGCGGCGCAGCCCGCCGCCAACGTCAAGAAATGCCGTCTGTCCATCGAGCTTGCCATGATCACCGCTCCTTTTGCCGCCGCCGCATGCGAAACTGGACGAGCGCGCCCGTCACCGCGAGCAGCATCCAACAGCCTGCCAGTATCCACGGCGCGCGCGCTTGCCACGCGGGATCGTCGAGGTAAGGCTCGACGCCCAGACCGAGCACGATAAACGCCGCCATGTACACCGCGATCCACGCGCCGACCGCCGCCGTTGCGAAGGTCATGGCGGCGCGTTCAAGCAGCAGCGCAAGAATGCCGCCGCCAATGGCCGCGCCAATCACCGCGTAGGGCGCCCACTCCTCGGGCCGGTCGCCCAAAACGGTCTGCGCGATAACAAACGCGCCGAGCACGCCGAGGCAGAACACGCCGACGCGATAGAGCCAGTACAAGGCCATCGCCCCGCAGATGCCGCCGAGAAGCAGCGCGACACCCATCGCCGGAAGACTGCCGCCGGTGAACCAGCCCGTCAGCAGCGCGGCCACGCCGCCCGCGAGCATGAAACCCGCCAAGGCCAGCAGCGCGCGAAAGAGCGGGTAGCCGAAGTAGCAGTAGAGCAGGCCTAGCACCGCCAGCGCCCCGAGCGCGAGGCGCGCCTCGAGGTCCGGCAGCGTATCGAGATTCAGTTGCAGCACGTTATCCAAGGGCTCGACCCTTCGGCGGCAATACGTCGGGCGCACGGGCGCGGCGGCGCCCCGCCGTCCGCTCCGTTATTGCAGGTGGCGAGACGGAAATCAAGCGACCGGCGTTTCCAGCGATGGACGGTATGGACGGTACGGACGATATGAACGAGGTGAACAAAGTTCGGGTTTTCTATAGGATGGCGGCGGCCTGGAATCGGGCCGGGGAGACGAACCATGCGAGTTTCCGCACGTGTGTCCGTGGTGTGTCTGGCCGCAGCGGCGGCGATGGGCGTCTGCGTCGCCACGCACGGCGCGACGCTCTATGTCTCGAAACTGGGCGACAATGCGGACGGTTTGTCGTGGCGCACGGCGTTCACGACGATCCAGGCCGCCTTGCAGGCGGTGCCCGACGCAAACGGCGGACACCGCGTCATCATCCGGCCCGACACCTACATGGAGGCGAACCTTTACCCGACGTTCGCCGGCGCGCCCGGCGCGTACAACGTGATCGAGGGCGACTACGACGGGAAGTACGGGTCGGGCCGGACCGGTTGGGCCGTCATCGATTCGGGCGTGCCCGACGTGGTCGTGCGCACGGACCCGCATGGCGGCGGCGGCAACCCGGGGTTCGTGATTCTCGACTCGGGCGGGCCGGAGAAGGGCCTGAAGAGCGTCGATTGGTGGGGGCCGTGGCGCTGCGATCCGGAGTTCTCGGCGGACATCTGGGACCGCTGGGAGTTCCGGCGCTTGTACGCCACGGGCGCGGAAGGCGGCATGGGCTGGGACCTGACGTGCCACAAGGGCGCCGAGTTCAGCGTGTTGGTCGAGGACTGCTTCGGGATTGGTCGCGCCTTCGGCGGCATCGTGGGGGCGTTTGTGTCGCGGCGCGACGAGCCCGTGGTCTTCCGTCGCTGCCAACTATGGAGTCTTGACTGGTGGGGCGACGCCTCGGGCATGTACGTGCGCGCGGAAAACCCGGCGATGCCCGATCACCCGGACTTGATCATGGAGGATTGCACGCTCGTGGGGCCCCAGTGCTCGCTGAAGGCGGGAAACCCCGGCTACGACGGCTACACGCGCGTCGCCCTCAAGGGCTGCCGCCTCGTTACGCTCAACTTCTCGCAGCCCCACGGCACGCCGAGCGACGGCGTCATCCAGAGCGTGATCGAGGGGAAGTTCCTGCACGTGGACCTCGAAGCCTGCACGCTCATGGGCTACAAGGTCTTCGGCGTGCGCAAGAACCCCGAGACCGTAAAGGACCTTACCTACACGACCCGGGGCGCGGTGCAGGCATACGTCCAATACGTGCAGGAGACGCCGCCCGGCTTCTTCCGGCTCGATTACTGGCCCGCGGACGTGTTCGCCGCGATTATCCCGCCGCCCGCGCCGGACATGCGCCCCGCCCCACGGGACCGCCAACTGTTGCGGCGCGACCTCTGCGAAATCGCGCCCGTCATCTGGCAGGACCGCCTCCGCCACATGGAGAGCATCCGCCCGGCGAGCGGCGGGACCAAAGAGGATTACCACCTGCGGGTCGTGGACGCCGATAGCGGCGAGGAACTGGCCCGCTTTGCCGAAGGTTACAGTCTTGCGAGCGCGCACGTCGCAGGCGAGACCTTCTACGCCTTCGCCTCGCGCTTCGAAAATAACAACTGGAACGACGTGACGTTGTTCCGGTCGACCGATCTCAAGCGTTGGACGACGCGGACCGTCATCGAGCAGGACGGCGACGAGCACCTCTTCAACTCGTCGGTATGCGACGGGCCGGACGGCTACGTCATGGCTTACGAGAGCAACGATGCGGACTATCCGGCGTTTACGATCAAGTTCGCGAAGTCGAAGGACCTCGAACACTGGGATAAGGTTCCCGAGGCGCTGTTCGGCACGGACCGATACACGGCGTGTCCGTGCATTCGCTACGCGAACGGCTATTACTATCTGCTCTACCTCGAACACCGCACGCCGCGCTGGTTCTTCGAGACCTACATCGCCCGGTCCAAAGACCTGAAATCGTGGGACGTGGCCGCGAGCAATCCCGTGATCTCGCCGCTCGGCGTCGATGAAGGCATCAACGCCTCCGACCCCGATCTCATCGAGATCGACGGAAAGACACGCCTCTACTTCGCCGTCGGCGACCAGCTCTCGTGGATGAACATCAAGACGGCGACATATGACGTGGGGTTGACGGCGTTTCTCGAAATCTGGTTCCAGCGCGAGTGAGCGGCGGCCTTGGGGACTACAGGCGGTAGAGCATCAGGTAGATCAGCACGCCGGTGACGGACACGTACATCCACACCGGCCAGACCCAGCGCGTGATCCGGGTATGGAGATCGAAGCGCCGCCGGAGGGCGAAATAGAGCGCGGCCAGAATGAACGGGACCATGAGGCCCGCCAGCGGGATGTGCGTGAAGAGAATCGTATAGTAGACCATGCGAAGCACGCCTTCCCCCTGATACGGCGTCCGCGCGCCGGTCTGCGCGTGGTAATAGAGGTAGCACGCGAGAAAGACGACAGACGCGAAGAATGCCGCCAGCATCATCTTCTTATGCAACGTCGGGTCATGGAATCGCTTGATGCCAATCCAACCCGCGAGCAGGAAGCACGCCGCGACCGCGTTCAATATGGCGTTGATCGTCGGCAATTGCGACGCCGGCGCGTCCCTTTCGCCGAGCAACACGCGCATGTCCCGTTTCAGTTGCGCCACGCCGTCGATCTCGGTCCCCGTGTGGTAGCCGCGCACGCGCCCTTGTCGGTCCACAAGAATGAACCGCGTGCTGTGGAATATTGGCTCGTCGGCGGCCCCGACTTTCAGCGCAACGCCTAATGCTTTGATGACGTTCAGGTCGCCGGTCAGAAAATGCCAGCGCGTCGTGTCGGCGTCGAACTGTTTGGCGTACTCCGCAAGCCGTTCCGGCGTGTCCACCTTTGGATCGACGCTGAAGCCCGCGAATGCGACATCCGGCGTATCCGCGAATTCACGGGCAACGTCCGCCATCGCGCGATTCATGAGCGGGCACGGCCCTGAACAGGTCGAGAAAAAGAAGTAGCCGACCCAGACCTTCCCGTCGAGCATCGCCTTCGAGAACGGCGCGTTATTCGAGTCCGTCAGCGCGAAATCCGGCACGGTCGCCTCGACCGGCAAGGTCTCGCTCCCCGCAGCCGCCGCGCATGTCACGACCAGCAGCATCATGATTCTCAGACGCGAAATTCCCGTCATACCGGTTATCCTTCCCTTGGGGACTATACCCCGTGCGCCGCGGTGTCAGGTCGGGGTCTTCCGGAACAGATATGCGCCGAGGCCGAGAAAAAGCGCGCTCGCCAGCCACGCGGCGACCGGCGGCGGCAGTTGCTGGAGATGGCCGAGGCCGGTGGCGATGAAAAACAGCAGAATGTACGCGAGGCCAATGGCGATGCTCAGCCCGAAGCTGATGGCGACGCCGCCGCGGCGCACGCGCAGCGCGAAGGGCACGGCAAGCAGCAGCATGATAAACAACAGGGCGGGCTGCGCGAATTTCGCGTGATAGTCGACCCACTGGGCCTGGACCGGCATGCCGAGTCCGCCCGCGAGGCGCAGGTCGCGACGCAACGCGGCGGCGCTCTTGCCGTCGGGCGATTCGTCGAGGGCGAAGAGACGATCGGGCGGCTCGGCGAACGGCGCGGGTATCTGGGTGATGCGCGTTGTGCGTTCGAGCTGCGCGGCGCGGTCAAACGCGAACCACCGGCCATCCTCGATAATCCATTTTCCCCGCGTCTCGTCCCAGTAGATGCGCCTCGCCTGGATGTCCTGGACCAGTTCCGGCGTTACGGAATGAATGATCACGCCTTCGCCGGTCAGGGCGCGGCGATTGAATTGCCGGATATGCGCGGTCCAGTCGCCGGAGAGGTTGGTCCAACTCACGCCCTGGCGTGCTCCCGGCGAAAATCCCCGGAAATATTCGTTGTCGAGCCGCTCGAAACGCCGGTACGCCGCCGCACCGAGCGTGTCGACCGCGAAGAACGTCCCAACGGTCAGCAGCATGGCGAGAAGGAGGGGCGTCCGCACGAGGCGCCGGAGGCTGACCCCGCCCGCGAGCGCCGCCGTGATCTCGTTGTCCTGCGCGGCGCGCCCGAAGACGATGAGGCCGGACAACAACATACCGACCGCCGCAGCCTGATACTTGAAAAGGACTGTCGGCGCGAAGGTCGCGTAATACTCCAGGATCATTCGCCACGGCACGTCATACTTCTCGATTTGGCGTCGGCGCGTGGCAAGCAGATCCACCACGATCACGATGAGCAATAATGCCACGACAACCTTGGCCAGCGTGAACAGCAGGCGCTTCGAGAGGTAGCGATCAAGCAACGTCAATCTCATACGCGGTCCACCCGCCAGACGAAGACGAGGCCCGCCGCGCCGAGGACGAGGTTGGGCGCTTGCCCCATGAGAACGACCTGGTGCAACGGCATCAACAGTCGCGGTTCGAAGAGCCGGTTCAGCGTGAAGTAGCTGATGAGCATGACGAAGCCGATAGCAAAGATGAAGGAGCGCCCCGTCCGAGGCGAGCGCACCGCCAAGGGCGCCGCCACCAGGCTGACCGCGAGACACATGAGCGGCAACGCAAGCCGGTCGCTGATTTCGCCGCGCTCGCGCAAGAGCGCCGCATACGTCGGCAGCGCCTGGGTCTCCGCATAGGTTTGCGCCAATTGCACCTCGCTATAGAGCAATTCCCGAAGCGTCATGCCTTCGCGTTCGCGTTTCGGCTCCTTCGGCATCAGTTTCGGCACCGAAAGCTCCATCCGCGGCGACTCGGCATGAAAAACGCGGTCTAAACCGCGCGACTGAATCCACGAGCCGTTCGTCAGCACCAGCGTGCTGCCTGCCGGGTCGCGCACGAGCTGCGCGCTGTCGGCGTAGAACGCGGAGGTCTCGCCGGTGTCTTCCGGACGCAGTATGACAATATCTCGCAGCGTGTTCGTCCGCGTATCCTTATCGCCGATGTAGACGCGCCAGTCCGCGAACTCATGCATCACGCCCGGCGGCAACAGGTCGATGGACGCGCGCAGCGGCAGATCGCTGTAAATGAGCCTGATCGCCTGCCGCATCGCCCACGGGCGCACCTGGTCCTGGACGAGGAAGCAGCCGACGCTGAGCAACGCGCCCAACCCGATTACGGAGAGAATGAGACGCCGCATCGGGATGCCCGCCGCCTTCATCGCCACGAAAGCGTTTGCCTGCGCCAATCCGCCGAACCCCGCAAGTATGCCCATCATGTACGTGATGGGCACGATGTAGGCAATAAGCGCGGGCAAGGACAGGAACGAGAGCCGCGTCAGGTCGCCCAGCGTCACCTGGTCGAGCGGCAGTTCCGAGATTTGCTGGCGCAGGCCGGCGATCATCGCCAGAAACGCGATCACGACGAACGCAATCAGCGCGGGCGGGCCGACCTGTCGCAGAAGATATCGATGTAGCAGCGCCACTGAAGGTGTTTCCTGAAAAGCGCCGCATTATAACAGGGGCCGCGAAGACCGCGAAAGAATGACGAGAACCCCCAATTCCCTACTGCTTGATGCCCTCGATACCGACCATGAGCGTTACTTCATCGCCGACCGGACCCAGGTACGCGGAAATGCCGAAGTCGCTCCGCTTGATCGTGAAGCGCGCGTCGAAGCCGCAGCGAATCTCTCCCTCCTGCACCGGGCCGCACCCGACAAATTCCGCCTCGATGGTGATTGGCTTCGTCACGGCGAGAATTGTCAGGTCGCCGGTGACTTCATACGTGCTCTCGCCCGTCTTCTTGAAACCCGTGCCGCGAAATTGCATGGTGCGATGCTCGACCGCGTTCAGAAAGTCCTCGCCGAGGACATGGTCGTCCCGCTCGCGATGTTCCGTTGTGATATCGAGCGCCGGGGCCGTCACCGTGATGGCGCACGCCTCCGGGTTGTCCGGGTCGTAGGTGAACTCGCCTTCGAGATTGGGCGCGAGACCGTAGGTGTAGCTGACGCCAAGGTGCTTGATCTTGAAGACCGCGACCGAATGGACGGGGTCCAACTTATAGACGTCCGCCGCGGGCGCGGCCTCCGGCGCCAGCATTCCGAATATCGCCGCCGCAAGCAACGTTGTCGCCGTGCGTCGCATCGTGCACTCCTTTCCGGTTGCGTGTACGTTCCAGAAAACAGTGCGCGGGCGCGCGGCATTCCTGCCGGTCAACGCCACTCGAGCACGGCGAACACGGGATAGTGGTCCGACAAGTTTTTCGAGGGGTCGGGCGACTCGACACGGCGCCACTCCTTCGCATCGAGGGCCGCGCCGCGATAGAAGACGTGATCGATACGCGTATTGCCGTGGAGCGACGTGGGCACGTTGTTGTCGTGGCCGGTTTCACTCGCCAAGGGACTCGCGAGGTAGGCGTCGCGCCAGGGACTTTCCGTCAATCTAGCGTAGTCGCCGCGATTCGGATCGGTGTTGAAATCCCCCGTGAAGACCATCGGCAGCGACTTGTCGAGATGTTGGTCGATCCACTCGTGAGCCAGCGCGGCCATGCGCACCTGCGACGGCATCGTGTTGTCGAAGTGCGTATTGATCGCGTACATTTCGCGGCCCGTGGCCTTGTGCCGCAGCCGCGCCCACACCATGATCCGCGGGAACGCGTTGCCAAGGTCCATCGCGAGCTTCTCGGGCGTGGTACAAAGCCACCAGTGGCCCTCGTCGACTTTCTCGAAGACCGCCTCCTTATAGAACAACATCGCGTCGGTGAATGTCCTCACGCCGAGCGCCGCCATCAACGGCAGTTTCTCGGTAAGATACGCGAGGTCGTCCTCCGTCAACGCCACCGCGCCTACCATGCCGTAGCCGGGCAGACTTTCCCGGAGGAAGTCCACTTGCGCCGGAGATGTCTCCTGAAAACCGATGAGGTCCGGATCGGCTTCGCGAACCACCTGGATGCAGAGGTCGCGCCGCGCGGACCACGGAGGCACGGCCTCCTTGGTTTCCCAGTCCACCAGCACGTTGAAGGTGAGTACCCGCAGCGTGACGGGTTCCTCGGCGCGGCCCGCGCAGCCGAAGATGCCGCTGAGTACCGCCGCCAATAACAGACAGGTCGCCGCTCGCATAGTTTCTGCCCTCATGTGTGCTTCTCTTGCCCACGCTTCTTTCTGGAAGCCTGAGTCAAATGGCTCCTATTGGTCGTATAAGACCTATGGAATCGGCATCGGCCCGAAAACCGGCACGGCCATGCCTGCCTCGTCGCTGATGTTGCAGTAGGGGTCAAAGCCCCAGCCGTACCAGAGTTGCGCGTCCTCAGGCAAATCCTGCCAGTACCACAGGATCACCGTGTCCGGCGATTCCGAAGAAATTTCCTGGTTGAGAATCGTGGGCACGGGCGCGCCTTCCGGTCCCGCGGTGACGAAGAACCCGGCGGGCCGCCCCGGCGCAACGAGACGCCCGTTGACTTCCCTGAACTTCACCAGCATCTGCTTGCCGTACGGCGTCTCACGCCTCGTGACCTCGACCGGGCGCGGCCCGCGCAGCGTCTTGCCGCCGTACAGGTCGCGCTCGGCCAGACTTGCCAGCCGCGCGCCGAGTGTCTTGAGCCCCGGCGTGCCGGCGTGGATCAGGTCGTCCAGCGCGAGGTCAATCGACGCCACCACGCCGCTGTTCGGGATCAGCGCCTCGCACTCCAATTGCAGTTGCTGGATGCGGTTCCACGACAACGCCGTCGGCGACGGTGTCACGAAACGCCCGATCTGTACATAGTAGAACGGCAGATTCGGGTCCCCGAAATCCTCGCGGATCGCCGCTACGAAATCGATGAATTTCTGCTTGAACTCCGCGGACTTCTCCGGGTTCGCGTCCGACTCGGCCTGGTACCAGAGCACGCCGCGCACCTTGCCGCCCGCGACTTCCACCTGCTTCAACATCGAGCCGTAGAGCGACTCGCCGCCCTGATCCTTGAGGCTTGGGCTCCACTGGTCCATCGAGGTCCCCCCGTGGGCCGTACAGACGAGTCCCACGGGCCGGCCCGTGCGCCGGGTCATCTCGACGGCGAAGGGCAGCCCGAGGCCCGCGCCTTTCGTGCCCTTCTTGTGATTCTCAATGGCAACCTGGCGTTCCTCGTCGCTCTTCGGCTTGAAGTGCACGGGGTCGGGCGACTCCGCGAGAATGTGCAGCGGCTCGCGCGCGATCCGCCACTCGTGATTCATGGCCAGCATATGGACGAGCGGGTCGGGGTCCTGTACGTCGATCATGTTGCCTACGCCCTGCATGTTTGACTGCCCCGCAAGCACCCACAGATCGCCCACCAGCACGTCGGACACGCCGCACTTCTCCTCCCCGACCATCCATTCGATGGTGTACGGCCCGCCGGCGGGAATACCTGTCAACGTCCCTTTCCAGGCGCCCGCCGAAGCTTCGCCCGCGTGCTTCCAGTCGAATACGGGCTGACCCGCCTTCATCACGCGCCCGCGCACCGAGGCGGCGCCCTGACCGGAGCACGCACCTTCGCAGGACACGCTTGCGACGCCGGAAGCGTCGCATTGCAGCACCTGGTATGGCGTCAGGCCGCCGGTAACGGTCATCTCCGCAACGGCAAATCCACCGGCAATTGCGGCAACGACCAACATCCCGATGAGAGCAAAACGACGATTTCTTAACCGCATGGCATTTCCCCTCCCATGCAAGCGCATGGATTGATGTTGCACTACTAAGAACCCACAGCTAATATTCGCAATGATGCAGAGGAACGGGGGACTGGCACAAGCGACCCCGCGCCGCGCGGGGGAGACGTGCCTGTCCCCGAGGCCGCATCTAGTCCTCCTCCGCGTACATCTCAAGTACGTCGAGGATTTCCTGCACGGCGGCCTCAAGGCCGATAAATACCGCGCGGGCAATGATATCGTGCCCGATGTTGACCTCGCGCAGGCCGGGTAGTTCCGCCACGGGCCGCAGATTGCGCACGGTGAGGCCGTGGCCGGCATGAAGCGCCAAGCCGGGGAATCGGCGCACGTATTCGGCGCACTTCGCCAATCGCTGCAACTCGTGCTGAACGTCCGCGCCGCGGGCGTTCGCATACGCGCCCGTGTGCAACTCGACCGAGTCCGCGCCGATGGCCGCGCTCGCCTCGATCTGCTTCGGCTCCGGATCAATGAACATGCTCGACTTGATCCCGTGCGCGTGCATGCCCGCGACCACCTCCGCGAGCCGATCCTGCTGCGCCTCGACATCGAGGCCGCCCTCGGTCGTGATTTCCTGGCGGTTCTCCGGCACGAGACAGACCGTGTGCGGTTTGAGTCGGTGCGCGATCGCGACGATCTCGTCCACCGCCGCCATCTCGAGGTTCATACGCACCTGCAAGACCTGCCTGAGCTGCTCGATGTCACGGTCCTGGATATGGCGGCGGTCCTGCCGCAGGTGCACCGTAATCTGATGCGCACCGGCCAATTCGCAGAGCTTCGCCGCCAGGATCACGTCCGGCGCGGCGCCCTTGCGCGCCTCGCGCAATGTCGCCACGTGGTCGATGTTCACGCCGAGTTCAATCATGCTCCCTCGCCCTTTTCGCGCGCCGCCGCTAATACTTCACGCCCATAAGATGGCACAGGAGATAGCGGTCGAGTTCCTCGTAGTCGCGGGCCGCAATCAATTGCGCCTCGAGCTTCTTGTTCAACGTGCGAACCTTCTGCACAAGGAACTTGAACGTGGCAAGACTGTTGCTGAGGTGTTTCGTGTTCACGTCCTGCTTCTGTGTGCGCATGGTCTTCACGTCGAGCCCGATCCACTCGCCGTTGCGGCCATAGCCGTATTCCTCGAGGACGCGCACCTGGTTGAACGCGCGACGCAGGTTGTACGAGCCGAACGACTTGTCCTGGTCGAATTTGAGCCCGCCCTGGTCGTTCAGGTGAACGCTCCGCAGTTTCCTGTGCGCGAGGGCGTAGGCCATGTCGTCCGACGGATCGAGTCCGGCGAGAATCGAGTGGGCCGTTTCGCAGAGTACGCCGACGCGGTCCGGTTCGTCGGTCATATAGGACAGCCCGACGGCGTGGCCGATGGTCGGGATGATCGCGCTGTCCACGGGCTCGTTCGGCTTCGGCTCGATGAGAATCATCGTCTTCGGATCATACGCGAGCATGGCATTGATCGCGTCGCGGATTTGCAGCACCTCGATGCGCGGGTTCTTGCTTTCGCGGATATAGGAGCCTTCGCGCGCGAGCCAGAGCACGATGCTCTTTGCGCCGAGAACGTTCGCGATGTCGATGCAGACCTTGCTGCGCTCGATGGCGTACTTCCGGCATTTCGGGTCGTTACTCGTATACGCGCCGTCAATCGTCTTCGGCGAGAACCACAGGCGCGGCGCGACGAATTCCGCGACGAGCCCGTGGTCCGAGAGCATCTTCTTGATCTGCTTCGCCTGTTTCTCGATCTGCGCGGCGGTCTTCCCGTCAAGGTCGGGTACGGCGTCGTCGTCATGGAACTGCATGCCCTGAAAACCCATCTTCTTGGCGGCGGCCATTTTCCTGGCCAGTGCGACGGGCTTGCGCACCGTCGGCCCGAAGGGGTCCGCCCCCTCGTCGATGTTCCACGGTCCGAAGGAAAACCGGTAGATGCCCTTCACTTCCGTCATGATAAACCCTCCTCTTTGCATCGCGCGTCTTGCACGCGCCGTAAAACCCAAGCATACGGTTCCGACGGGAATGCGGTCAACCCGGCGCCGCCGTCTCCCGCGGACACCATGGAATACGACTCACGGCGTGTCGAGATTCAATGCGTAAATGCGCACATCGTGGTAACGGCCATGAAGGTACAGGGCCTCGCGCTCGACGCCTTCGCGCTGGAAGCCGAGGGCATCAAGAAAGCCGGCGAGGGCGTCCTCGCTCGGGCTGACCGGGACGGTAATGCGGCGCAGTCCGCCTTCGGCGGTTTGTTTCGCGGCCTCCTCGAGAATGTGGCGGAGCCCGCGGTGCACGGATCGGTCCGCATAATCGGCCTGGTCGCGGAGGTAAAGCCACGCGCGGGCAGTCCGCGGGATGCGATCGGGTCGCACGCGCATCAGGCCGATGGGCGCGCCGGTCTTGCGCAGGAGCATGAATTCGCGCTCGTAATCGCGCGGATACAGGGAATCCATTTCACGATCATAGCGCGTCGCCATGAACATGCCCGATTCGGTGCAGAGGAAATATGCGGCTTCGTTCCAGTTTTCCCAGCGGGTCAGCAGTTCCGCGTCACCCTCCTCGAGAGGACGCACGCCGACCCGTGCGCCGAACGCCGCCCGCGCCAGTTGAAACAGCGAGGGACGGCCCGCGCGCCCGAGGTTCTGGTAGATGCGCGTGAAATGAACGCCGCGCGCGGCCAGCAGATTGAACGCGGCCACCGCCGCCTCGAGCCACGCGCGCTGCGCGTCGCACCAGGGCGCATGCGGCAAGCGGAAGTTGCCCGACAGCGCGTGATGCACCGCCGCCACGCCGCCGCCGCATAAACCGCGCGCCCAACAGCGCATACAGGCCGGCGTCGTGACCGCGCCCACGTCGTCAAATCGTTTCAGCAGGGCTTCGTCCAGCCGGCCTTCTTCGAGGATTCCCGCGCGGAAGGCAGGGTTGCCCATCCAGAGTCGCGACGGATACACTCCCCCCGAGGCATCCACCGCGAGTTCATTGGTCCCGACGGGGTCCGTGCGCCGCACGGGTTCGCCCTGGTAGATGCGGAGGAATAGCG
>Ga0116142_10002515_pt1 | contig 19649 bp, 8 predicted proteins | sample AD_UKC033_MetaG_FD_89785 | JGI IMG/M metagenome (GOLD analysis project Ga0116142, IMG submission 89785) | Active sludge microbial communities of municipal wastewater-treating anaerobic digesters from USA - AD_UKC033_MetaG | ecosystem: Engineered > Bioreactor > Anaerobic > Digestate | place: USA... | reverse complement strand
CCAGGGGCCGCCAGAAAAATTCTGGCGGCCCCTTCTTTTTTCTGAAGAAACGCGCGCCGGCCCGGAAAAGTAGAAATAATTAATGACCGGAAGAAATTATTCCGACGATTCTTCAGCAAGAACTGCGAAATCATGGCAACAATGGCATCAAATTCATCCACAGCAACTGCTCACTTTTTAAACACTAACTATGGCATGCTTTTTGCTATGAGCTGGTGACCCATCAAAACTGGGCACTTTTTGCGCAGCGAAAGGAAATCAAGGCACCGATATATGCGAAAAACCAAAATACTTGTCACACTTGGACCCTCAGCCGAACAGGAACCGGTATTGCGTGAACTGATCAATGCCGGCATGAACGTAGCCCGACTGAACTTTTCTCATGGCGATTACGAGGAACACGGTGCGAGAGTCGCCACCGTCAAGAAACTGCGCGATGAAATGAAAAAACCTGTGGCCCTGATGCTCGACACCAAGGGCCCCGAAATCAGAACCGGCATGATCGAAGGTGACAGAATTCATCTCGAAGCCGGCAAAAACATTACCCTCACCACCACGACCGTCACCGGCACCGCCGATCTTCTCAGCATTTCGTTCGACCGCCTGCCCTCGATGCTCGAAACCGGCTCGACGATTCTGCTTGACGACGGCCTGATTCAGCTTGCAGTTGAACATATCCCCAATGACAAAACCATTGTCTGCAAGATTCTCAACAGCGGCAGCATCAAGTCACGGCGCGGCGTCAACGTGCCGAAGCTGCATCTGAACATGTCGAATCCGACCGAAAAAGACCGCGATGACATCATTTTTGCCGCCCGCAACGATTTTGACTTCATCGCCGTATCATTCACCGAATCAGAAGACACCATCAGGCGCGTCAAGGCCATTCTCGACATCGAAGGCAAGCCCGACATCAAGGTAATCGCCAAAATAGAGAACCACGCCGGCCTCAACAACTTCGACGATATCCTAGAAGTGGCCGACGGCATCATGGTCGCCCGCGGCGACCTCGGCGTCGAGTTGCTGCCCGAAGAAGTGCCGATCGTGCAGAAAGAAATCATCAGACGCTGCTATATGGCCGGCAAACCGGTCATTACCGCGACCCAGATGCTGCACACAATGATTGACTCACCGCGCCCGACCCGCGCCGAAGTCTCTGACGTCGCCAATGCCATCTACGATTTCACTTCTGCAATAATGCTCTCCGGCGAAACTTCGATTGGCAAATACCCGGTCGAATGCGTCAAGCTCATGGACCGCGTATCGCGCAACACTGAAGATGCCATTGATTACAAGCGCATTTACAATGCCTTTGCCACCAATGAAGAATTTTCCGATCGCACCAGCGCCGTTACCAATGCCGCTATTGCTACCGCTTACAGTCTGTCTGCTACTGCCATCATCACAGTGACCGAATCGGGCCGCACCGCCCAGGCCCTGTCACGCCTGCGACCAAGTATTCCGATCATTGCCGTGGTTGCCAACCAGAGACTTTTTAACCAGCTCAGTATCAACTGGGGCATTACACCGGTAATGGGCAGCCATTTCAAGACTATCGAAGAACTTTATCGTGAGTCGGTGAAACTCAGCCTCGAAACCGGCATGATCAAGGAAGGCGACACGATAATTCTCGTCGCCGGCATTCCGGTCGGCCGCAGCGGCGGCACGAACATGATCAAGGTTGAAACTGTCGGCCACCCCGGCCACAGCCCGAAACGCCGCAAGGAAGACGAAACTTCCGAAGCGCTCAAATTCAAACTCGGCCAGGAAAAATCAAGCCACAGCCGCCTGAATCATAATACCAACGGCGGCGGCACCCCGCTCGACTTGATCACCCGCCCGGTCGCCCAGTGCCCGAAGCGCAACATGCTCAAATAAACGTCTGCGTAAAGCTCAACAGCTAAAGCAACCGGGGCTGCCTCACAAAATAGTGAAGCAGCCCCGGCTGTTTATAGCTATTGGTTACTGCATAAACAGAATTGAACCGGCTTGTCGGCTCAGCCTGTCAGGCGGTAAGAAATGCCTTGACCTGATCGATAAAATAACGGTTCTGTTCGAGACTGCCGACGCTGACGCGCAGGCAGTTCTTTAACAGCCGATGCGCGCCGACGTCGCGAATGGCGATTTCGTTATTCTTAAGATGTTCGAAGAGAGCGGCCGAACGCTCACCGGCGCTGAAGGTCACGAAGTTGGTATGCGACGGGTAGGATTTCAGAGCATCGATTGCCTGCATTTCCTCATAGAGGCTCTTTTTGAGAGCAACCGCTTCGCGAGTATGGCGCAGAAACAGGTCCTTGTTCATCAGCATCGTCATGACGAATGTCTGCACCATGATGCTGGTGTTAAAGATCGTCTGCACCTTGCGCAGTTCGACAATATTCTGCGGCTGGCTGACAATATAGCCAAAACGCAGACCGGCCGCCGAAAACGATTTCGAAAACGATCTGACAATCAGCAGATGACTGAAGTCTTTGATACGGTCGACCCAGGTGATACCACTGAATTCGAAATAGGTTTCGTCGAGCAGCACAGGTTTGCGGGTGTTGTTGAGCACATAGAGAATCTTTTCGTCGCTGAGCAGGTGCCCGGTCGGGTTATTGGGGTTGCAGAGAATGCCGAGCCGACAGTTATCCGAGTTGAGGATTTTCACATACTCTTTTTCATCAAAATCGAAGTCGGGCAGAAAGTCCATGAATCTGATTCCGAGACCGGCGGCCTGCGAATAGGTCGAGTAGTCGAAATAAGACGGAGCAAGGGAAAGGGCGAACGCGTCATTGTTCTCGCGCACCGCCAGAAAGGCGGCAAACAGCATGTCGTCGGCGCCATTGCCCCAGAGAAGGTTTTCACCGGTAATACCGTGCCCGACGTAGTCTACGAGCAGCTTTTTGAGTTCAGAGGTAACGCCGCTGAAATAGCGGTTGAGATGCACCTGCTGCATATTCTGATGAAAAGCTTCGTCGATCGTCTGATATGGGTCGAGAACGCTTTCGTTCAGGCACATCATATTTTTTTTACGGGGTACGGAAATATCAGCCGGCGGGCCGGCCTTGAGCAGATCGGTTCTGAACAGGGTCATGAAGAAGTCCTTTCCTGCAAGCCATTTTTACACACATACTAGCAGGCTTTATGTTACAATTCAATAAATCCGGGCAAGCTCACAGGCACGACTCAATCCCGGTTTGACTTAGATTCCAGCCTGCGCGGTAATGACAGATGCATTTCCCGTCATTCCGGGTGCAGACCCGGAATCTCAGGAGTTTAATGCGACTACTTCACAATAAAACATCAGACAGGAGCGGATTTTATGGCCCGAACACGTAAAGCGAACGATGCACCCGGCTGCGGCTTTTACCTGCTTTTCGCTCTTGTCATGATCGCCCAGCTTTTTTCTGACAAGGCTGAAGAACCTCGACGCGAAGCCGACGGCCGACCGGTCGAACCGGCGATTGCGCTGATAAAATATCATTCAGATGAAGAACTTGTCGGACTGCAAAGAAATGGCCGCCTTTCAGGCGTTATCGACCCGCAGACAAAGCGAACCGCCATGCACGTAGCGGCAGCGCTCAATCGTCACCAGGTTCTCAGAATGTTGATCGACAGCAAAGAGAATGTCAGCGCGCGCGACAAGAATCAGGTTACACCGCTGCACCTCGCCCTCGAAAGCCAGGCGTCAGAATCGGTGCAGATATTGATGCAGGCTGGCGCTGACGTTACGGCGGTCACCCGCAACGGTTACAGCATTCTGCATCATGCGGCCCGCTACGGCTTCTACGACGTAGCCAAAGCTGCTCTCAAGGCCGGCGTAAAACCTTCGATCGAAGCATACGGCGGTTTCACCCCGCTGCACTACGCCGCTCGCGAGAATCATCTGCGCATCGCGGTTCTTCTCGTCGAAAACGGGGCTGATATGAATGCACGAATCAGCTACGGCTGGACCCCTGGCGATCTGGCCTTCAGCAAAAGCGAGCCGATCACGAATTATCTGCAGAGCAAGGGCGCTAACTTCTCAAAAGGAACCATTATCGTCGAATTCAACCTGGTAAATGGCTGGCCTTTCTTCAGTCAACAGGAAATCATCGCGATACCCGACAGTAATGACCCGCTTTTTCGGGCTATCGATGCTGATTCACCCTCACAGCTCGCGGAACTCGAAAGCCATAGTGCCGATCTGAAGAAGAAAAGCCCGGCCGGCACTCCGCCCATTTGTCTGGCAATAGCAAATAGCAAATTGCAGGCCGCTGAATATCTTTTAAAAAAGGCACCCGACCTTAACTCAACCGACGCGAACGGCAAAAACGCTCTGCTTTACGCGATCGAATACCGGCACGAAGAATTCGCACGCCAGATTCTGCAGAAAAAGCCGGATCTTGCACACGCCGACAAATCGGGCAATACCGCCCTGCATTATGCCCTTGCCAACAGCCAGAATGCTCTTGCAGCCGAGCTGATAAACCGTGGCGCCGATATCTTCGCCGTAAACAATTTTTCCCGCGGCATGATTCATATCGCCAGCGAAAATTCGAACTCGATGATGTTTGAAGTGCTTATCAGCAATGGCTGCGACGTGAACCAGGAAGACGTAAACGGCAATACGCCTCTGCATCTGGCCGTCAAAAATGACAATATCCCCATGATTTCAGCTCTGCTTAAAAACGGGGCCGACTTTGCGGTCATCAATAACCGGGGCAAGACCGCCCTGCAGCTGGCAAACTCTCAGGCAGCACGTAATCTGCTCAGCAATCGTTTCGAGATCGAAGGACAGAATCCTGCAGACAAACAGCTTCCCGCTGAAGTTAACATTCTGCCGCAGGCATCAAACTGATTGGCAATGCTGTCGCAGAATTTTCAGACCGGGGAGCTGCAACAGCTGCGCCCCAAACCCTTCAGCCTTGAGCACCTGCTTCTGTTCTGGTTTCTAGCTCTTTTTCTTCCGTCTCTGGCGATCTTCGGGCTTCTCAATTTCTCTGTTCAGCAGCAGCGGGAAACCGCCAGGGCAGACCTTGCCGACCGGCTTCTCGATGCCTATGACACATTGAATAAAACCTGTGAGCCTGGTGCATGGCTGATCAACCAGATTGAAATGGCCGAAGAAATAGCCGGCCTGCCGCCAAAAAATGCAAAACTGCTGCCGGCGGCAAACCTGGGTGATTCGGCAGGCAAACATCTGAACCGTCTGTTTTCCCGCATCAGAAGTCACGAAATGCTGCTACTGATGACCGCCGGAACCGATCTGCAGAACCTTGAAGTATTCACCGATCCGGTCAAAGCCCCTGATTTTCCGAGGCCTGGCCTGAGAGCGGCCCGCGAGATCCTTGGAGAACTGCTGAAGCAGCATGGCGGCAAGCCCCAGACAAGTTCCGGCAAAAGCGGCCGTAAGATTCTGAAAAGCTTCATCATCTCAACCTTCGGCACTTACCTTGACCCGGTTGACGCAGACGAAGACTTCACTTGCGGTTTCAGCGAGAAAAGCGGCATGAACCGCCTGCGCACTGCCAGACGACTGGTCAAAGATGCGCATGGCAAAGTGATTTTCAGCTATATTGCACTCTTTCGTGAAACAGACAGTTCTCTGGCACACAGCTTTGCTCTCGCCAGGAGAAACCTGGCCCAGTCAGGGCTGGCCGCAAGAATGGTGCTTAAACCAGCGCGGCCGTTCCCGTTTATTCACACAACAGCAGACAATCGTCTGAAACTGGTTGGTCCGTTGAACATAAACCTTCTCACTTCAGGTATTTTCAGACAGAAAGACCAGATCAGCGACCTGCTGAACCGCGGAATCATGTCATACAGGCCGGCACTATACCCGCATTTCGAGATTATGGCTATGCCGGATTCACATGATGATCAGTTCACAGCCGTCAGGCCCGGGTTCATCATCTTTCTTTTTCTCTGTCTGACACTGCTGGCGCTTAGAAGTTTTCATCAACACGGCAATCTGAGGGTCAATATCCGCACACGGCTGTTTCTCTCAGTTCTTCTGGCAACGGTGCTGCCAGTTGCAATCTTTGTGTTTTATACGCATCGACACCTGAACCTTGAACTGCAGCGAAGGCAAAGCCAGATGGGCCTGAAACTGAAAAGCCATCTGCAGCAACTCGAACTGGCGATCAAAGCCGGCGATCAGAACCATTTTGCCGGGTTCAGTGATTTTATCAACCGCATGCGCGAAGTTGCCTGCAATACAGATGAAGAATACCTGAGAAAGTTCATCCAGACCGAGCTCGACCAGACATTTTCCGGAGCGGGGCTGCTGCGCAATGACGGCCTTATTCTGGAGTTTCTCGATTATAACAAGGTTTATGTCATCAAACTCGAAAAGAAACTCAGTCTGACAAGAGAATTCATGTATGCCTCGATTATAAGGTTTTTTCAGCTGACCGGCCTGATGCCTGAGAGTCTGCACAAAAATCTGCAGAGCACATCACGCGGCAAAAAACTGCTGGCCATGTCAGAAATTTTCCCGGCCATCGATATCGATAATTTCTGCAGTTACGAAGGCACCGCCCAGACATCAAAGCAGGACTTCGGCAATTTCAGGATGATGAGCTACAAGATCCTGCCTCCCACAGCAGCAGGTGAAGAACGAAAGGGTGCGGTTCTGCTGCTTATTCAGGATATTCGCGAACTCGCCCACCTTATTGTGCAGCAATTAACCGAACGCTGGCGGGTATTCAGACAGGAAACAGAGGAAGGACTCATTGAAAGCCAGATCGTCAGTTCCTTCGATATGAACAGTTCAAGTCTCGACCTCAGCAAAGTCTGGCCAGAGGGGCAAAAACCCGGCATTGAGCAGCTGCGGGTTGCAGAACTTCTCACTGACGGCAGGGCCGAAGCTGAAATCAGACTCGAAGATAAAGACGGCACCCCGATTCTTATCAGCGGCCGAAAAATAGCAGGTTACCCGCTGATTGCAGTTGCGAGTTGCCGCATGAGCAGAATTTCTCAACAGCGTTCTCTTGCTGTCGGCATTATCGGAGCGAATATTGTCTACATCCTTATGCTTCTGATCATGCTGGTAAGCATACTCTCAGAACTGTTCAATCCGCCGATTGACAGGCTGCTGACCGCCGCCAGGCTCACCGGTGAAGGGATGCTGGTAAGAATAAGCAACAGCTTCAGCAACGAGCTTTCGCTACTGACAAATGAGTTCAACCACATGAGCCAGCACATACGCGAGCGAGAGCGTCTGGAAAGGTTTATCTCGCCTGAGGCGACCCGGACTATAGTTTCTGAAAGCCGGACGCGCAGTGAGATTTTATCGCAGAAAGTCAGACGCAGCATAGTTTTTACGCACATCCGTCATTTCAGTGAACTAAGCACATCTCTAAGCCCGGAACAGCTTTTTCAGATGCTGGACCTGTATTTTCCCTTTGTAGAAGCTGAAATAATCGCTGCCGGCGGCCAGATCGACAAATATATCGGCGATGCCATCATGGCGGTTTTTGCTGATGAAGAGGGTGATTCGTCAGCCAGAAGAGCGTGCAACGCCATGATCAGAGTCGCCAGGCGGCTGCCGGAATTTAACCGGGCCCTGCAACAGCGAGGGCTTCCCGAAATCATGCCTGGAGCAGGCATTTCAACCGGCGAAGTCATTTCGGGCCGGATCGGCTCATACCAGGGTCGTCTTGACTATACGGTCATCGGCGACCGGGTTAACCTGGCAGCCAGACTCGAAGCCTCATCACATTTCGATCATAAATGCCATATTCTTACAGACAGCGAGACTATGGAGGCCGCGGGCAAAGAGATCACTGCCAGGTTCCATGGCGAAATAAAAATCAAAGGAAAGGCACTGCCGGTGAAGACCTATGAAGTCGTCTACTGATCAGGTTCTGCTCAACATACGCCGCAGTACCTTCATGAAAATTGCCCCGGTTCTGCTGTGGCTGGTGGCCGTTTTCATTCCGGCTCTTGTGGGCCGCAATCTTTATTTTGCCACTTTAAAAGAACAACAGGAGCAGTTCGCCGCCATGGGGCAACATCAGCTGATGACCCGCGCCAGAGAGCTCGATGCCCGACTTCATCCTGAGCAGCTTCTAAAAAAACAACTTAATCTGAGCTATTACACGCGCGCCTACGACATGGCTGTTCTCAAAAACAACCCTTCGACGCTTGCCAATTCGCCAATCGGTAAATCACTGCCTGATTTTTCCGGCGATATTGCAGAACAGCTCGCGTCTTTCAGTCGCACTCTGGAGTTCGAAACAGGCATCAGGCCCGTTTTTGTTGCAGGTTTAAACCCTGACCCGGCAAAATGCGGGCTGTTTTTGCGTGATGAGCCAATGCCGGCACCTGAGCAGTTACGGGAAATCCGGCAGGAATTCGCCGAGATGTGTCTTTTTCTCAATTCAAGAGCAAATTTCCGGGAAAACGAACCCGCTGAACTTAAAACCTATGCGCCATTCAATTTTTTCAGTCAGTTTCTCGAAATTTTCGACCATTTCAACACCCATTTCTGGAGTCTGCATGGCTCATTTTCCGCCCGCTACCGCGAACGTCTTTATATAGTCAGCATGCGCCCGCCTTTCCCACCGGGGCAGGGCAACAATATCATAACCGGCATACTGATAAGCCATCTCGACCCGACGACGGTGATCACACGAGCTTGCCGCGACATGTCAGACAGTGAAATTTCAATTACCTGGGGTCAGGCTGAACCAACCGAACTGCCGAAATTCATCGAAGAAAATGGCGATATCTCGATGATAACAAGACTTTCTGAGCAGTTCCGGGCATCTTTCAACCGTCCAGGCTCAACTGACCAGCTGAACCGTGCGGCGGTCAAACTCACTGTTTCCGGAAAAACCAGGCAAAAACATCTGCGTGAACATGCAACTCATATAGACCTCGGCCTGCTGATTTTTCTGTCGTTCAGTTTTCTGCTTGGGGCCGGCACCAGTCTCGGGCAGATGAAACTGCGTACCAGTCTGGCCAGACTCATTACTGTCGCCTTTTTTGTCAGCATGTTTCTGCCACTGACCGGGCTGGCATGGCTTGCCGCCGCCAATTCAAGCAACGCCCGTGATTCTGAAGCCCGCCAGATAACGCGACAGATAAGACAGATATTGCGTCAGAGCGAAACGGCGTTTCGTCTGCAGCGATACCGCCAGCAACTGCTTATGTTCCATATCAGCCATATAATTGCACATCTTTCGCCTGAAAAATGGGGGGATTATGTCGACCGTTTCTTCTTCAACGACAAGTATTCCCGTTTCAAAGCCCATTTCGATAATTTTTATCTTTACTCAGCCACACATGACAGGGATTATTTTCGTGGCCAGAAGCCGGAAGAACGTTTTCGTAAGAATGAACTGCCGAATGTTCTTTCTGGAGCCTTTCGGCGGGCCCTGATGTTTACCGACGCCTTTGCTCACATGTCAGATGCCGGCCGACGCAAGGTAGCTCAGATGGCTGATTTTTCGAGCGGCGTCATGGAAGAACTCGTTGACGACAAGTTTTTTAACGGTCTTCTCGGTAGCCCCGGAGAATTGAACAACGCTACACTGCTGGCCAGGCGCGACCTGTTGACGATATTCTTTCTCAAGGGGCCGCAGCAGATGATGGGCATTCTCTGTCTGGTAACCAATAACCTTCTGCCAATGCAGATTATTGACGAAATCAACGCCCGTGGCAGCTTTAAAAACAAGTTTACACTTGACGGTTATCGTGTCGAAATCGACTTTTACGCGATCAGCGAGTTCTATGAGCGCAGCCTCAGAGGGCGTTGGCGTGGCTATGCCGACGTAAATCCGCCAATCATGACATTAGAAGCTGCCGACGCCCTTTACAGCAATTCTGATACGAGTGTGGTCAATAGCCTTCAGCTCGACGACCCACATCTTCTGGTTACTGAAACCATGCTTGAAAGGTCAATTTTTGCCGTTGCCAGGGCCAGGCCACTGCACAACGACAGCAGGCAATACAACGGTGCCGGACTTCTTGCCTTCCTGGCCCTGTTGAGCTGCCTGACACTTGCCACCGGCATCTCACGCCTGATTCTGCTGCCGGTTCCACCATTCCTTGAAGCCATCAGAGCAATTGAAGAAAACCGGCATGACTGGCTGCTCGACCTCAATACCGGTGATGAATTCGACCATCTTGCCATTTCGATGAATGAAATGAACCTTAAACTGCTCGAAAGGCGAAAAATGCTGCAGCTGGTCTCGCAGACAGCAGCTGAAGCGGTTAAAACCGGCAACACACAGGAAGCACCCAGGCGGCGCTGTGCAACCATCCTTTTTTCTGACATCAGAGGCTTTACGACCATCAGCGAAAACCACAGCGCCGAAGAGGTCGTCGCCATGCTCAACGATTATTTTACGCTGATGTGCCCAATAATCGAAGCGAATGGCGGCCATATCGACAAACTGATCGGTGATGCCATCCAGGCCGTCTTTTTGTCTGAAGATGAGGAAATTCGGGCAATATCTGCAGCCAGAGCCGCACTTGAAATGCGCCACCGGCTTGCGGAATTCAACGCGGCCAGAGCGGCGGCCGGGCAGTTCGCGATAACCAACGGCATTGGCATTGCAACTGGCCAGGTTACCACCGGGGTTACCGGCTCAAATACCGGCAAACTCGAAGCGGCCATCATCGGCGAACCTCTGCAGCTGGCCGCCACCCTTGAGTCATATAGCAAGTTTGCAGCCAATACCTGCATAATCATTGATCCGGCAACAGAAAACCTGCTGAAAAATCGCGCCAGAGTGGTATCATTAGACGTGCCTGAAATATCACAGAAAATGTCAATCCACGAGCTGCAGGAACTAATCGATGCCTGACGGGTCACAGCTGAAAACAATCAGCCCGGCGCGGCCGGAAACCGGCAATCTGCTGGTATTCTGGCTGTTCGTCTTTGTTCTGCCGGCAGTCTGCTGCAGATTTTTCCTGAATGTTTACATCGAAGCCGATACCGGCAAGACCATGCTGACAGCCTCACACATATTGCGTGAAGAAATCGAAAGTTTCAGCCACGACCTCAGTCTTGAAACACTTCTCAGCACAGGCATAGAAAAAGCAGTCGGCGACCTGAGAGCTACAGATATGCCTGCGACAATCAGTGACTCACCTGAGACAATCAGCCGGTATCTTTCTGAATCAATAGGCAACAACTGCGGGATTAAGCCAATTTTCTGCGGCATCATGCGTCTTTCTGACCGAAAAACCGGCGGATCAGCCACCGCCTTGTCACCGATCAATCCTGGCCGTAAATCCATTGCAGTTATCATGCAGCACCTTTTTCCAGATCCGACTGGCTCCGAAAAAGACTCAAGTAAACTTTTTCCGGCAGTAGCAAAAACCGTATTCGGTAACTATCTCACCCTGGCAGACCGGTCTGACGTTTTTGCCAGTGGTTTTTTCTGCAAAAATGACACTGATCGAATGTTGCTTTTCCACAGTCGTTTTAAAAATCACTCAAATGGCCTTAATTACGCCTTTCTGCTTGTATTTTCAGAGAATTCAATCTCCCCTCAGCAGCTGTTTGATTTTGCCAGAAAACGCACCAGATCAAAAGATTCCAGACGCGGCTATGCAATGCTCAGGACCATACCAGAAAGAGACTTTTTCATGACAGCTGAAGACAGACTTGTCTGCGTTGCACCGGTCGACCCTGCAGCCCTGCGCATCGGTTCTCACAAAGGGCAAAGCTGGTATGACCGCAGCATCAGCTCAGGCACAGCAGCGCAAAAACCTTCGCAGTTGCCATACCTGCTTGTCAGCAGAGAATTCAAAGGTTCATCTCTGAAACTCTATCTGCCGCAAATCAGCCTGCTACTACTGCTGTTCGCGTTTTCAGGAGTAGCACTGGTCAGGCAATATCTATCAGGTAACCTGCCCCCTTCTCCCCTGCATCAGCGGTTTAAAGTTGCCATTCTTGCGGCAACCCTTCTGCCATTTGCTGCATTCATTCTGACTTCGATTGAATTTATCGAACACTTCAACCGGGTCACCATTTCAGCCCAGACTCAGAATCTGGTCAGCGACCTGCAGATGCTTGAGTTCAACATTCTCAACCACGACCTGCAGGAGCAACGCGCCACATCGCAATTTGTGAAACAGCTTCGTAAACAGAGCACACAAAGCCGCGAAGTCATTCATCAGATGCTCAAGAGTAAAATAGGCATACTTTACGAAGGTTATGGTTTTTTACGCAGCGATGGGCTTTTTCTCGAACAACTCCCTGATACGAGAGACATTTCCGTCGACGACATTAACAAATTCCGTGTGGCACAGGAAATCAGTTTCGGTCAGCTATACAACATCTTCGAGTTTGTCGGAGCCATGCGCCCCGATTTTGCAGAGAACATAGAAGAAAAGACCGCCCTTGCAAAATGGAAGGCATTCAGCGTTCACCTGAACGAAGTCGACCGCGACAGCTTCTGCTGCACTGACGGTCAGTATTTCATGTCACGCAATGCCGACAAGAACTATTTCCGGTTATCTTTTCACCAGCTCTTCCCCGACAAGAACAAGGCAGAACCATGGGCTGGAGTTACATTTATAAAAAATGTGCGCAACACCATTGAGCACTATCTTGAAACTCAGAATCAGCACGGAATATTTTTCTACAGTCGAGACCAGATGCTTTTTCAATCAGCTGTTTTCCGCTGTCAGGAAAATTCAACGGAAATCGACCAGTCGGTAGCATGGCCATTGTCAGCTTTGCGTGAAAAAGACATGATAGAAGCAACCAGAAAACCCGATCAGACAGAGAAAGAGGCTAGCTGGGTTACAAGAGACAACAACGGCATTATCAGTATTTTTGCCGTAAGAGCTATGGCTGAACTGCCGTTCGTTCTCGTCTCAAAGTGTCTGATAAGCACTCTGGCGATAAACGAGCAACTGTTCAGGGTAGCCGGCCTGCTGCTGATCCCCTACGCCCTGCTGCTTCTGGCAGTCCTAAGTTCCCTTCTGGCAGAGGTCTTTCTCAAGCCTATCAATCTGCTTATAGATGGCAGTTATCAGCTTGAGCAGGGGCATTTTCCGATAATTGATTTCCGGTCTGAAAACGAGCTCGGCACTCTTGTTGAACACTTCAATACAATGTCTGAAGGAATGAAGCAGAGACAAAGACTGCAACGCTTCGTCTCCGAAGAAGTCTCAGACTCAATAAGCCTCGAAGCGATGACGATGCAGGAGTCTCTGGGCAAACTCGTTTACCGGGTTATCGTTTTTATACATATCCGTGATTTTACCAGCCTGTGTGAGAAAATCGAGCCAGAGTCGGCAATCTCGCTGCTCAACCGCTATTTTTCGACCTTTGAGCCCTGCCTGAAAAATAACCGGGGGCAGATTGAAAAATACATAGGCGACGCAATTATGGTCAGTTTTTCACCGGAAAATTGCGACGATAGCCCCTCATTCGCCGCATGCGCTGCAGCCCTGTCATGCCTCGCAGCTTTGCCACAGCTGAATCGAAATTTGTCAGACACCAGCCTGCCGAAAATAAAAATCGGCATTGGTATTGCCGCCGGCAATGTTATCAGGGGCAAAATCGGGGCCAGGCAAAGCCGAAAAGACTTCACTCTGATCGGCGACCCGGTAAATCTTGCTGCCAGACTCGAAACCAATTCACATTTTGACAGCCAATCGCATATACTGATTGACAATGAGACCGCAAAAGCGGTTGAGGCCAGTTTCATTACCCACCTGCATGGCAATCTGGCCATAAAAGGCAAGAGTCAGCCGGTTTCAGTTTTTGAACTGAAGGGAGCCCTCAAATGAGAGAAAACGAAACTGGGCTTAGCATTAACCGACAGTCTGCCAGCAGTTTCACCTACCTCCTTCTCTGGCTTCTGCTTATCCTTTTTCCGGTAATTGTCGCCAGATTCATTTTTGCTGCGGCAATGACCATGGAAAAACAGCTTGCAGACTCAAGAATGCGACAGAAGTTCAACATCGAACTGAAAAAATACGAGACGGCGCTCGAACCTCGGCACTGGATTCGCCACGCCCTGCAGGCAGACGATTTTGACCAGATCATTCATAAATTATATAAAGGCGAAGCGGGAGCCAATGAGTATCTTCGCCACCCGTTTATTGCATCTATTGGTCATATTGGCAACACCCCTGCTCAGAACATAGAACTCTTCTCAAAACAATTCAGGCGTTTTACCGGTACGGTTCCTGACATCGTTATCGTGATTGCATCTGACCCGGCACAGTGCAGCTGGCAAATCAGAACTCCATTCGCGCAGCCGCAGAGCGATCAGCAACTGCGGCAAATTCTTGTTCAAAGCTGGAAAAGACTATCAGAGCGGCATAAAAAGAATCTGGAACAGGTTCCGGACTTCATTCGCCATGTCAGTAAAGACCGCGAACTCAGTCGGATTTTTGGCATCTTCGACTTTGTTTCGACCAGCCTTGGGCTCGCCAAATCGCATTTTTCAACAGCCAACAACAGTGAGATGTTTATCAGCCTGCTGCCAATGCCAGATTCAAGCGGCAGACTCGATCACAGATTCATCCTCTCAGCCGTCTCAGCTGCAAGCCTGAATCCGGAATTCATGTTGAAAACAACCTGTCATAGATTCAGCAACGCCTTCTCTAAACACAGTTTTGGCACCACATCGTTGAGCACTCTGCCCAGATTCGTCGAAACAGCAGGCAAACTCGCCCTGATAGGTTCAACCCCTGAATCTTTCAGGAAATTGGCCTGGAAACACATAGAAAACAGCCAGACACTCCTGGCGATCAGCATTTCTGACGCAAGGCAGACAAATTCAGAGACGCTGAAAATGCTGGTCAGCACTATTCTCCTCGCCTATTCTCTCGCCATGACAATGGCAATGGCAGGAATCATCTCTGGTCGTATCAAAGGCGTGCAAAACATTCAAAAAATAGTCGCAGCAGGCCTTTTTGCCGGCATGCTTCTGCCGCTCAGCGGCTCGATCTGGTTCGGTATCTGTTATCTGAACACCAGCAAACATCTTGAAGCAGAAGACGTGCTCGACCACATGCGCAATACCGCTTTTATCACCGATCAGGCTGTAAAAAACCAGATAACGCGAAATGTTCTTTTTCGTAATCTGTTCACCGCAATTCTTTCTGACTGGCAACCGGATCAGCTGAAAAAAATCAATACCCGAACCGGTTTTTTCGCCGAAGAAGGCGGAGAAGAGCCCGGAAAAAAACATCTGCGCCTGATGGACATGCTTGATTCTTACATTTTTTACCACCCAGACCTTGATGACATTGTTGGCATGGGAACTAACAGACAGAAAATTACCGAAACGCCATATCTTTTTGTCGGCATTCACGCCAGAAACATGCTGTATCAGCTGGGTGCCATGAACCACCTGCCGCCGGAGAAAATCAACCATGTTCTCAATAAGTCCCAGTATATGGTGGGTTTCCTAGATAATGTTGTCGACAATCGACTTATTTCAAAAGCCTTTGCTGAAGAAAAGGCCCCTGTTCCCAACTCCATGAGCACCAGACGCGAGCAATTGACCACATCCTTCTGGCGTGATGTTAAGGGCAAAGTCAAGGGTATTTCAATTCTTCAGACCGATTCTGGGTGCTGGGTTTATGACTTCAGCGAATTCATAGAGAGAGGCCTGGTCAGGCAGGTGTTTTCGCATAACGGCTATCGCATCTTTCTCAATCTTTATCTCAGACAGTCTTACAACCACCGGCGTCTCATCGACCAGTCGGTTAAAACCAGTATTCACAACAATCTATCCTGGCGGCAACTATGGCCTCTGGCCGAAGCTCTTTACTCCTTCGGAGATTCGGTTCGCATCAACAATCTCGATGCTCCTGATCCGCACCTGCTTTTTACCACCCCCGCGGTCAACGGCGATGTCTGGATAATGGCTTATGCCAGGCCAGAAGGTCGGGGAAAAAGTGTATCTGGCTCGACAGGCCTGCTGTTGCTGGCAACTTTGGCCGCTCTCTGCGGTCTGGTTCTCGCCAGAGGTCTGAGCCGTGTTCTGTTACGACCGATTCCGGCGCTCGAAGAAGCTGTTGCCCATCTGGGTCGTCAGAACTTCAATTTTCGCCTGCAGATAAACAACGGCGACGAATTCGATCAACTGGCGACCGCATTCAATAAGGCATCCCGCAAGCTTTTCGAAAAACAACAGCTGAGTCAGCTTGTTTCGAGAAACGTGCTCGACGCAATTTCGCAGGATGACGAACATCTGCTGAAACCTGGTGGCAGCCGTGTTCGGGCAAGTATACTTTTTTCTGATATCCGTGGTTTTACAACCATTTCTGAAAATCACCCACCCGAAGAGGTTGTCGCCATGCTCAATGACTACTTCAGCTGCATGGCCGACTGTATCGAGAGCAATGGCGGTCTGATCGACAAGCTGATCGGCGATGCAATTCAGGCAGTTTTTTATGCCCACGAAAACGCCAATTGTGCTGAAAGTGCGGTCAAAGCAGGTCTGGCAATGCGCGCCGCCCTGCACGAATTTAATTTCGACCGGCGGCAGAGAGGCCTTTTCACGATCGAAAACGGCGTCGGCATCTGCACTGGCAGCGTTATCAGCGGCCGGGTTGGCTCTGAACAGGGAATGCTCGACGCCACCGTAATCGGCAGTCTGGTCGGTCAGGCCGCCCAGCTCGAAGGCCGCAGTAAAACAGGCACCGCCAGCAGGGTAATGATTGACGCCACAACCAGCAGTGAACTGCCCGCATCTTATCAACGTCAGCATATCAGCTCAGACCAGCCCGAAGAAAATCTGATCGAAATGCTTTAAAAACGAGCCCCAAAAAACATACCCGCGGTCTGCAGAAGCAGTACACGCGGGTATGCACCTTATGAGGCGGATTTATTTTTTGAACAGATCGGCGACGGCTTTTTTAACTGCGTCTTCCTGCGGAATAAAAGGCAGCGTAACATGATTACCAGCACCGCTGCGGTTAAAGGCAGCAGTCACTTCGATGGCGTTTTCGCAGCGACCCCAGGCGCGGCGCGAAACACCACACATGACATCCCAGGTCATGGCCTGCCTGATGATTTCGTCAACCCTTTCGCTGCCATCGAGAACCAGCCCGAAGCCGCCGTTAATCGACTTGCCGATGCCAACACCACCACCGTTGTGCAGCGAAATCAGACTCATGCCGCGGGCGGCATTACCGGCATAGCAATGTGTAGCCATTTCGGCCATGATATTGCTGCCATCTCTGATATTGGCGGTTTCGCGGTATGGCGAATCGGTGCCGCCGGTATCGTGGTGATCGCGACCAAGCATTACGGGGCCGATTTCGCCATTGCGAACCATTTCATTGAATTTGAGCGCGATTTTAACCCGGCCTTCGGTGTCCTGATAAAGAATTCTCGCCTGGGTTCCCACCACCAGCGCATTCTTTTCGGCGTCTCTGATCCAGACGTAGTTATCGCGGTCTTGTGCTCGGCGGTTCGGATCGATGCAAGCCATAGCAGCCTGGTCAGTCTTTGCCAGATCTTCTTTTCGGCCGCTGAGACAAACCCATCTGAAGGGTCCGTAACCATAATCGAACAGCATCGGGCCCATTATATCTTCAACGTATGAGGGCCAGATAAAACCATCACGCGGGTTTTCGCCATTGGCGCAGATTTCTTTGACGCCGGCATCGAAAACTGATCTCATAAAGGCATTGCCGTAATCGAAAAAGTAAGTACCACGCTGACAGAGGGTTTTGATGGCTTTAAAGTGGGCTTTCAATGAAGCGTCAACCATTTCTCTGAATTTGACGGGATTCTTCGCGATCATTTCAGTGCGTTCGGCAAAAGTCAGGCCTTTTGGGCAGTAACCGCCATCATAAACCGCATGGCATGAAGTCTGATCCGAAAGCAGTTCAATCGGAACCCTTTTATTAACCGCATATTCAAGCAGATCGACAATATTGCCATGAAAAGCAATCGAGGTACTTTTGCGGGCGCGCATGTGTTCATGCGCCAGATCGAAGGCTTCTGCCGGTGTTCTGGCGATTTTTGCAACCCAACCCTGTTCGTGACGCGTCTTGATTCGCGATTCGTCAACTTCAGCAATGATACCAACGCCATTGGCTATTTCGATGGCCTTCGGCTGCGCGCCGCTCATGCCGCCAAGACCGGAAGAAACAAAAAGATGACCGGTGAGGTCTTCATCTGCACCAATGCCTAGTTTCATGCGGCCGGCGTTCAAAATGGTGTTGAAGGTTCCGTGTACGATGCCCTGCGGCCCGATGTACATCCAGCCACCTGCAGTCATCTGGCCGTAATTGGTAACGCCCAGCTGCATGCCGCGGTGCCATTCTTCCTGATTGTCGAACATACCGATCATCAGACCATGGCTCATAATGACACGCGGAGCCGAGGAATGTGACCTGAACAGGCCGAGCGGATGCCCCGACATCACCACCAGCGTCTGATCCTGGGTCATGATTTCGAGATATTTTTTGATCAGGCGGTATTGCATCCAGTTCTGGCAGACCTGACCGGTTTCACCATAGGTAACCAGTTCGTAGGGGTAAAGAGCAATGGCAAAGTCGAGATTGTTGTCGATCATCACCTGAAAAGCCTTGCCTTCGATGCAGTTGCCCCTGTATTCATCGATCGGGCGGCCCTTGAGATTGCCTGCCGGGCGATAACGGTAGCCATAGATGCGACCACGGGTTTTAAGCTCATCGAGAAATTCGGGAATCAGAGCTTCGTGCAACTCTTCAGGAATATAGCGCAGAGCGTTTTTAAGGGCAGTTTCGGTTTCGCCCTGATTCAATGTAAAGCCACGATCCGGGGCTCTTCTGATGCCAGGTTCAAAAGCCGGGTAAGACGGCAGTTCGGCATCGAGCTTGATGGTCATGGCAGCGGCAATTGTCTTGTTGTCCAACATTCCTTGTGACCTCCGGGCTGTCTTTTTTCGTCAGACAATATACCCTTTTGCCCGATTTTGAGCAACAGGCAAAGATACAGACAGTGGTTTAATATTGCTGCGAAAAATGGGTAAAAGTGCTAGAATTCTCAACAGGATCTACTGATGAACAATACCGGTTTTCGTACATACAGACTGCAGGTCGTGGTCTTTTTCTCTTTTCTGGCGCTGTTTTCATTGATAGTGGCCGGAATCGTCGTTTATGGCTATCGCAGCAATTCGGAAATCATGCTGCAGTCTTCTGATGAACTGCTGTATCAGATATCAGAAACGGTCATCAGACAGACAAGCAATCATCTTGACCCGGCACGTAAAACCGGCACACTGCTGCGCAAAATGATCGAACGCGGCAATTCATTTTCAAAATCACCAGAGCTGGTAGAGACGATCAGCCTCGAAACCCTTGAGATCTACCCACAGTTTTCAGCTGTATATCTCGGCGATGAAAATGGCAATTTCATCATGTCACGCAGGCTCGAAGACGGTAATTTTTCGACGCGAATCATCTCGCGCACCAGTGAGCCTTCAGGTATGATCGAAATTGACCGCGACCAGCACTGGCAGATTATTGCAACCCGCAGCAGCTCGTTGCTCAGTTATGATCCGCGCGAGAGGCCCTGGTATGTACTTGCAAAATCTGAAGGAACAACAGTATGGAGCCGCGAGTACCGTTTGTTCACTGATCAGGTACCGGGCATCACCTGCGCTCATCCGGTATTCGACTTTGAAGGAAACTTTGTGGGCGCAGTAGGCATAGATTTCAGACTTTACGAACTCGCAGAATTTCTCAAAAGCCTTAAAATT
>Ga0116142_10002510_pt1 | contig 19668 bp, 11 predicted proteins | sample AD_UKC033_MetaG_FD_89785 | JGI IMG/M metagenome (GOLD analysis project Ga0116142, IMG submission 89785) | Active sludge microbial communities of municipal wastewater-treating anaerobic digesters from USA - AD_UKC033_MetaG | ecosystem: Engineered > Bioreactor > Anaerobic > Digestate | place: USA... | reverse complement strand
CATCTGCATTCATCAACACTTTATCAATGAGCGACACTACCGTTTCCATGTGTGCTTCATTCATGCCTCTGGTAGTAACGGCTGGCACACCCACCCGTATACCCGAAGTAACAAACGGCGACTTATCATCGAACGGCACGGCGTTTTTGTTTAAGGTGATGTGTGCTTTATCCAGAGTTTCCTGCGCTTTTTTACCGGTAAGATTTTTATTCCGCAGGTCAATTAACATCAAATGGTTATCGGTACCGTTGCTGATAAGGTTGTAACCACGGCTTACAAATGCGGCAGCCATAGCCTGTGCATTGGCAATGACCTGCTTACCGTACGACTTAAAATCTTCAGAAAGAATTTCTCCAAATGCCACGGCTTTTGCAGCAATAACATGTTCCAGTGGTCCTCCCTGTGAGCCGGGGAATACAGCCAGGTCAAGCAACTGGCTCATGGTTCTCAGGTTTCCTTTCGGATCTTTTATACCCCAGGGGTTTTCAAAGTCGTGACGCAGCATGATGATACCACCCCTGGGCCCACGTAATGTTTTATGTGTGGTAGATGAAATGATATGACAATGGTCAAACGGATCATTCAGCAATCCTGATGCAATTAAACCGGCAGGATGAGCAATATCGGCAAATACGATCGCACCGATCTCATCGGCAACTGCCCGGATGCGTTTGTAATCCCAGTCGCGGCTATAGGCAGAAGCACCGCAAATGATCATTTTTGGTTTTTCCGCTCTTGCTTTTGCTTCCAGTTGTTCATAATCCACGATGCCGTCTTTGGTAACACCATAATGAAGGGCATGGTAGGTTTTGCCACTGAAGTTGGCGGGACTGCCATGGGTCAGGTGTCCTCCCATACTGAGATCAAGGCCTAAGAATTTTTCGCCGGGTTTCATCACAGCCAGGAAAACGGCTGCATTAGCGGAAGCCCCGCTGTGCGGCTGCACATTTGCCCAACTGGCATTAAATACTTTTTTTAACCTGTCGATAGCAATGTTTTCGATTTCATCCACTACCTCGCAACCGCCATAGTATCGCTTGCCGGGATAACCTTCTGCATATTTGTTGGTGGGAACAGTTCCCATTGCCTGCATTACCTGCAGGGAAGTAAAATTTTCAGAGGCGATAAGTTCAATACCGTTTCGCTGACGGTCCAGTTCCTTACGTATGAGGTCGAAAACAAGGGTGTCTTTTTGCATGCCGCAAAATTAAGAGAGTAGAAGGAATGAACCCCGGTAAACTATTCAGGTTTTTGTTTACTGTAAAAGTGCTATTTTCGATGGCTTTTGATTAGTTACCCCGGATTAAACTCCGGAAAAACATCGTTGGCTCAATAATGAAAGCTATCATACCAGTGGCGGGAGCAGGTACTAAACTGCGGCCTCATAGTTATACTCAACCCAAGGCACTCATTCCATTAGCAGGAAAGACGGTTCTAAGTATTATCATTGACCAGCTCAAAGAAGCAGGGATCAATGAGTTTATTTTTATTGTGGGGTACCTGGGAGAAAAGATAGAGGATTATGTAAAAAATAAATATCCTGACCTTACCGCCCATTATGTACATCAGACTGACAGGCAGGGAGTAGGACATGCCGTTCGCCTGACCGGAAACCTGGTGAACAAAGACGAAGTATTTGTAGTACTGGGGGATACTATCTGTGAGTATGATGTAAAGGAGGTAGTAAATAGTCCCGACTCGATGATCGGGGTGAGAAAAGTAGATGACCCCCGTGATTTTGGTGTAGCCGAGATCGATGAGGATGGTTATATAGAACATGTGGTAGAGAAACCCCAGATACCCAAATCAAATATGGCGATGGTGGGTATTTACAAGATCAAAGAAAGTGAACAGCTTTTTCAATGCCTCGAGAATAATATCCGCCAGGGACTTCGCAGTCACGGTGAATATAATCTTACCGATGCGCTTGATTGTATGATAAAGAATGGTGCAAAGTTTAAATCTTTTAAAGTGGAGAACTGGTTTGATTGTGGCCGTAAAGAAACTTTGCTGGAGTCAAATGCACTTTTATTGAAGAAGTTTGCCCCGGAAACTTCTGCAGAACAGTACGAAAACTCAGTGATCATATCACCAGTTAGCATTGGTGCCGGTTGTATTATAAAAAACTCCATCATAGGTCCCAATGTTGCTATCGGAGAGAACACGACTGTGGATTATTCCATTGTCAAAGATTCTATCATCGGTTCCTTCTCTAACCTGTACGATATTGTATTGGATGACTCTGTTATTGGCAGTGATACCAATCTGCGGGGAGAGTCCCGTTCACTGAATATCGGTGACAATACAAGTATTGACCTTGGATAGTTAAGTCCCTGGTCATAATTATCTTTACTGCGCTAAAGACTAATGACTAATGACTTTTTTCTCTAATCGCATCACCAAACTTTTCAGTATTGATTATCCCATTATACAAGCTGGTATGATCTGGGCAAGTGGATGGCGGCTGGCTAGTGCAGTAAGCAATGCTGGTGGTTTAGGTATTATTGGTGCGGGATCAATGTACCCGGAAGTTTTAAAAGAACACCTGCAAAAATGCAAGGCAGCAACCAGTTCCCCATTTGGAGTCAACCTCCCTTTATTATATCCGGATATTGATAAGCATGTTCGTATAATTATTGAGGAGGGTGTGAAAATTGTTTTTACCTCAGCAGGCAATCCCAAAACATGGACCAGTGTGTTGAAGGAAAATGGAATTACGGTTGTACATGTCGTAAGCTCTTCCAAATTTGCCAAAAAAGCGGAGGAAGCTGGTTGTGATGCCGTGGTGGCAGAAGGATTTGAAGCCGGCGGACATAATGGGAGAGAGGAAACCACCACTATGGTTCTGATACCGGCTGTTGTAAATGCAGTAAAGATCCCGGTGATCGCTGCCGGGGGTATAGCCACAGGCAGGCAGATGCTGGCGGCCATGGTACTTGGGGCAGAAGCTGCCCAGTTAGGAAGCCGCTTTGTAGCCAGCGAAGAGGCCTCCTCGCATATAAGTTTTAAAATGGCAGTGATCAGTTCACAGGAAGGTGATACACAACTATCCTTAAAGAAACTGACCCCCGTAAGACTGCTAAAAAATGATTTTTTCAGGCAGGTGCAGGAAGCCGAATCAAAAGGGGCAACTATTGAGGAATTAACTACGTTATTGGGTAGGGCGAGGGCTAAAAAAGGAATGTTTGAAGGTGATTTGAAAGAGGGAGAGCTTGAGATAGGCCAGGTCAGCGCCATTTTAGATGATATTTTACCAGCCGGCCTGATAGTGAAAAATGTGTGGAAGGAATTTACGGACGGTTTGGTAAATCCGGTGAAAATACTCTAATTTTAAACCTACCACCAGAGCAAAGGGAAGTGCTGAAAGGTTATTTTACAACCATTCAAAAAAGTACAATGAAACAAAAATCTCTACTGCTGGCATTTTGTCTCTTGGGTTTTGTTGTTGCAAAAGCAAACAACGGACCCGGTGATGGCAAAAAAGATGAACTGAATGGCATTGTTGTGCATTCAGAAACAAAAAAGCCTTTGAAAGATGTGAGTGTTACAGCTTACCTCGTATCCAAAAAAGAGAAAATTGTGCTCAGTGATGATGAGGGGGGCTTTTCATTTGATGAATTAAAGCCCGGCACATATAAGTTTGTATTTGAAAAATCCGGCTTTAAAAAGATCACAAAGGAAAAAGTGGTTATAAAAACAGATGAAACTTTCCTGATGAAGATCGAAATGATAGAAATGAGTAATTTCGAGATCATGCCTTCTCCGTTTAATGTAGGAGGATTATAAAAACTAAATTTGCAATATAGAAAAGACCCCTTTCACTTTAGTGAAAGGGGTCTTTTGTTTTTCACGGCTGGTTTTGATAAATTTTATTGATCAGTCCATATCTATATCAAAATCGTCATCGGATTTTTCTATGCTGAACTTTTTATGTTTTTCCAGGAACTTACGATACTTATTATATGTCTGTTCAGATGCTTTCTTTTTATTGATAAAAAGTTCTCCATCCTTATGTTTCAGTGTGTAGCCTTCTTTTTTGTTGATCAGGCCATCACTCTCCAGTCCGTTTACAAACTCCTTGTATTCTTTTATCTCTGCTTTGGCTTTTTCAATTTCCACTTTAGCATTGGCTAATTCCTTTTCGAGTTTGGGGCCAAGGTCTTTCATTTCTTGCTGTACTTTTTGTAACTCTTCCTGCACATGTTTCATGTCGATGTTCTTTACTTTATCCATCTCTGCCTTCATTTTATCCCAGTCTACCTTCGCCAGCGACTCTTGTACTTCCGCTTGTATTTTGGCCATATCTACCTGCTTCATGGCATTGGTAATTTCAGTTTTGATATTATTCCAGTCTACCTTTGCCATAGATGCTTCCACTTCTTTTTTGATTTTATCAAAATCTACTTCTTTCATAGCCTGTTCTATTTCCAGCCTTATTTTATCGGCATCAATTTTTTTCAGGGCTTCTGAAAGTTCTTTCTGCATTTTATCCATGTCAATTTTTAAATCTGCTCCGTCCAGTTCTGCAAGCACATCATCAAGATCACGGACCTTTTTTTCCCTGTCTTTTGACTTTTTGGGAACAGTATCATTGGCAGATTGCTGGTATTGACCCGGAGACTGGCGGTGATCCCAGGAAACAAGCCCGATGGTAAGGCCTGCAGTAAGAAGAATTAAAAATAACCTGCCGGTTGTGAAGGTTGTTGGTTTCATAAACGAAAATTTTAAAGATTGTGTTTAAATTGTTTTTCACGAAATACTTCGTACCAAATATACGACTGATTTCGTATTATGAAACAATCCCGCCGGGAAAAGGGAAATTTTAACAAAAAGCCCCTTACCATAGGGGCAAGAGGCTTTACAGTGTGTATATTATTGTATCAGTTTTTTCGAAAGGCCCAGCGTATCATTTCTTTCCAGGTGGGCTTTTTGCCATACATTAGAATACCGGTGCGATAGATCTTTCCGGCAAACCATACTGTGAGAATAAAACCAAGTACCAGCAGTCCCATGGACAAGGCTAACTGCCACCAGGGTACTGTACCCGGAACCCCGTAGGGTATTCTTGCCATCATTACTATAGGTGAGCTGAAAGGGATAATGCTTCCCCATACCGCAATAGGACCTGTTGGATCAGATATAGCGGCTGTCATTAATGCAATGGATATAATGACCAGCATGGTGATAGGGAAGCTAAGTGATTGTGCTTCCCGCATATCTTCATTCACGGCACTGCCAATAGCGCCATACAGGGATGAGTAAAAGAAGAAGCCGGCCAGGAAATAAAACCCAAAGCAAAACAGTATCAGCGGCACATTCACACTGGTAAATATTTTCTGCATGCTGCCCACCATTTGTGTAGCCATGCCACCTGACCCGGATGCTTTACCTACATTGTATACAATCAGTATGAATGCTATCCATAAAAAGAACTGTGTTAAAGCTACCAACCCGATTCCAAGAATTTTTCCCAGCATCATCTGGAATGGTTTCACAGAAGAAACAATGACTTCAGCAATACGATTGGTTTTTTCTTCCATTACACCCATCATTACCTGCGAACCATATATAAGGAGTATAAAGTATATCAGGAAACCGGCTATATAACCAATACCTTCTGCTGTTTTAGCGTTGGCATTTTCATCCTGTATGTTTTTAGGTGTTACGCCAAGTTTCTTTGTCAGTATCTGTTGTTTTGTAAGGTCTATCTGCAGGCTGTCATTCTTGATATCACTCCAGATCCTGTTTAGTTTGGCTTCCACCGCTGCAGTAGATCCGCTGCCATATGATTTATTGGATTTAAAGAAAAGGCTGTCAGAGCCTTCTTTCCAGTCAATAGCCGGGATTACAATATAGCCATCATAGCCGGCCGTTTTATAATCGGCAATTACTTTATCAGCGTTACCTTTTACAAGTGTTAGCAGTGAACTGTTATCAGCCTGATTTTGTTTATTAATAGCCGCTTCGGTAAAATATCCGGAAGAGTCGATGATTGCTACATGCAGATTTTGCTTGCTTTTTTCCGCAATAAAGCCCATGCCGAATATTAAACCCAGATAAAGCAATGGGAACAAGAGGGTAGAAATAATAAAAGTTTTCTTCCGCACCCTTGTCAGGTATTCTCTTTTTATGATAATCCAGATCTTATTCATGACAGATGGTTAAATGGTAAATTAATTTATGCCTCTATTTTTTGAAATTGACGGGCAGTGGGTGTCCCTTCCACCAGTTTGATGAAAATATCATTGAGTGAAGGCAGTATTTCATTGAAAGATTGAATGGCAATACCCTGTTGCAGCAGGTACTGCAACACAGCATTCGGGTTTTGCCCTTCTTTTATCCGGATCACATGTGAGTGATCTTTTGACCCGATCAGCTCAAAAGGTGTCATACCGTTTAGTGATGATAAGGTCTGTTCAGAGCCAATACTGAACAGGTTTTCTTTAAATTCCTGTTTTACCTGCTTTACGGTTCCGTCCAGTATCTTCTTTCCTTTATTCACCAGGACAATATGATTACAGATCTCTTCCACCTGTTCCATGCGGTGTGTACTGAATATGATGGTAGAACCACTTTGGGCCAGGTTGAATATTTCATCTTTGATCAGGTTACTGTTTACCGGGTCCAATCCGCTGAAAGGTTCATCGAGGATAATAAGCTTTGGTTCATGTAATACAGTCGTGACAAATTGCAGTTTTTGTCCCATTCCTTTTGAAAGATCTTCTACTTTCTTGTTCCACCAGCTTTCCATTTCAAATTTGATGAACCATTTTTTGATCTTGGTCATGGCATCTTTATGGCTGAGCCCCTTTAACTGCGCCAGGTACATGGCCTGTTCACCAATTTTCATTTTCTTATACAAGCCCCTTTCTTCGGGCATGTAACCGATATAACCTACATCATTAACAGGGTCAAATTTTTTGCCATCAAAGATGATATGTCCTTCATCAGGATAGAAGATACCGGTGATCATTCTTATCAAAGTGGTTTTTCCGGCGCCGTTAGGACCCAGTAAACCAAATATCTGCCCCCGTTCTACTGTCAGGCTGATATCATCAACTGCTTTTTGAGTGGCAAAGTATTTCTTCAGATTTTGTAATTCAAGAATAGCGGCCATAGTGATGGTTTTGGAATGTAAAATTAGTTCTCCTGATGAAATGATGGGCTGAAATCGGTAAGTGGTGGTTATACCAGTGCAAACTGCTTAAACTGTAGTGTGAATTATCAGCTAATGAACAATTTTATTTGTCTCGCCACTCTTTCCCCATCCATAGCAGCGCTTACAATACCCCCCGCATAGCCTGCACCTTCACCACAGGGATATAAGTTCCTGATTTGCGGATGTTGTAGAGTAACCGGGTCTCTTGGTATACGAACAGGGGAGGAGGTTCTTGATTCTGTTGCCACCACAACAGCTTCATTGGTGAAGTATCCTTTCATCTTTTTCCCATATTCCTTAAAAGCCAGTTGCAGGCTTTTATGAATAAATGGTGGTAATACCTCTTTTAATAAAGAAGAGCTGACACCTGGTAAATAAGAACATGCAGGCAGGGAGGAAGAAATTTTATTTTCGGCAAAATCAACCAGGCGTTGGGCTGGTGCCACAAATTTTCCTCCCCCTGTTTCAAATGCTTTTTTCTCTACGGCTTGCTGAAAGAACATAGCTGCCAGCGGGCCATGCTGTTTGAAGGATTGAAAATCTTTTTCTTCCACTGTTACCACAATACCACTATTGGCAAAGGGGTTATTTCGTTTAGAAGGGCTCCATCCGTTTACCACCAGTTCACCCGGTGAAGTGGCTGCGGGAGCAATAATGCCACCCGGACACATACAGAATGAAAAAACTCCTTTTCCATCCACCTGCTGCACCCAACTATAAGATGCCGGTGGCAGGTATTCACTTCGGATATCACAATGATACTGGCTGCTGTCAATAAGTGATTGAGGATGTTCCACCCTCACACCCAGGGCGAAGGGCTTTGCTTCAATAAGTATTTTTTTAGCATGAAGTAAACTGAAAATATCCCTGGCGGAATGGCCGGTGGCAAGAATAAATGCATCAGCTTCAAAATAGTTTCCATCTGCTGTCTTTACTCCTGTTATCCTTTCATCCTGAATATGGAAATCAGTCACTTTCTTTTCAAATAAAAATTCTCCGCCACAGTCCAGGATTTTATTTCGCATGGCAGTGATGATCTGCGGCAGTTTATTAGTGCCGATATGCGGATGAGACTCGTATAAAATCTTTTCTTCAGCCCCAAAATGAACGAACAGGGCAAGTATACGGTTGATATCGCCCCTTTTACTGCTGCGGGTATACAATTTCCCATCACTATAGGTACCGGCACCGCCTTCGCCGAAGCAATAATTGCTGTCGGGGTTCACTTCCCCTTCTTTATTCAATAATGCAAGGTCCCTTCTCCGGGCTCTTACATCTTTTCCCCTTTCCAGGAGGATTGGTTTAATGCCAATTTCAAGCAGCTGCAATGCGGCGAATAAACCAGCTGGCCCGGCACCAATGATAATGACTGTTCGTACAGCTTTTTTTACGTCTCTAAAATCAAAAGGAATTAATTCTCTTTGCTGAAAAGGTTCGTTGATATATACTTTCAGAGTGAGATTGATCCAGGGTTGCCTGCTGCGGGCATCTATTGATTGTTTCAGGATATGAAAACCGCTTATAGCAGTTGTTTGTACTGCTTCAGCGCTGGCTATATATTTTTTTATGATAGCTTCATCTGCTGCTTCAGAAGGCAGCAATTTAAGAGAAATGTCTTTTTTCATATTGTCAGGTTTTTATCCTGAAAAATCTTATACAAAGATGCAAAGAAAATTCCGGGATAATTTTTTCATTTTTTTGTTATGAAAGTAAAATAGTAATACCTTCAAACGAGTTGGACAATTATGAATACAAGGTTATTTTCTTCAGCGGCTCTGATACTATTTCTACTGGCAGGTATTTCCTGCAAAACTCCTTACCAGAGTCAGTCTCTTCAGTACAAGGGATACCGTATCAGTAATACACAACAACAGGATTCGGCAGTTCTTGTTTTTTTAAAACCATACAGTGATAGTGTGAACAGCAGTATGAATGCAGTAGTGGGTATTACTGAAACGAGTCTTGAAAAAAAACAACCTGAAGCGACGTTGGGTAATTTTATGGTGGATGCATTTTTAATAATGTCAAGGGAAAAGTATAACACAGAAGTAGATGTTGCTTTTGTAAACTTTGGCGGAATCCGCCTGACCCAATTACCTGCAGGCAGTGTTACAAGAGGTAAGATTTTTGAGTTAATGCCTTTTGATAATTTATTAATTCTTCAAAAAGTGAAAGGCAGTGTACTGCAACAATTACTGGATCTTACAGCTTACGGGGGAGGCTGGCCAATGGCGGGATTAACCATGCAGATAAAAGATAAAAAGGCTGTCAATGTAATGATAGGAGGCAAACCGATAGATCCTGACCGGGTGTATACGATCGCTAATTCAGATTTTATCGCCAATGGAGGCGATAATGCTGATATGCTTCGCCCTATTCCGCAAATAACGAATGGCTACCTGATGAGGGATGCTATTTTTGATTATATCAGCAAATTGAAAAGCCAGGGTAAAAATATTACTGCAACCATAGAAAACAGGGTTACCAATGCTCAGTAGAAAGAAGTTTATCAGGCAGGCCGCCTTATCAGCAGGGGCGCTAATGGCGGGACCTTCCATAATGGAAGCAGCCGGGTATCTAACCCCTTTGAAACTGACCATTTTACACACCAACGATACGCATAGCCGGCTTGAGCCCTTTCCCATGGATGGTGGCCGTAACCAGGGATTGGGAGGAGTGGCCGGGCGGGCCAGGCTGATCAACCAGATCAGGAAGGAAGAAGAACATGTATTGCTCTTCGATGCAGGTGATATATTCCAGGGCACTCCTTATTTTAATATATATAAAGGAGAACCTGAGATAAAGGCAATGACATCATTAGGCTATGATGCCTGTACTATCGGTAATCATGATTTTGATGCAGGAATGGAAAACCTTGCCATGCAGCTTACCAGCCATGCCAACTTCCCGATGCTTGTTTGCAATTATGATTTTGCCGGCACACCGATGGAATACAAAACACAACCGTATAAAATTTTTAAAAAAGGCCAGTTAAAGATTGGAGTGTTTGGTGCAGGCATTGAAGGAAAAGGATTGATACCGGATAATTTATTTGGTGCTACAAAATACCTTGACCCGGTTCAGAAAGCAAATGAAGTAGCGTATGAACTGAAGAAATTTAAATACTGCGATATGATTATTTGTTTATCACATCTCGGTAATCAATACAAAGGAAGTGACAAAGTAAGTGATGAAGTACTGGCGAAACAATCAGAACATATTGATCTGATCATCGGCGGGCATACGCATACATTTTTAGATGCGCCGGTAATATACAAAAATAAAAAAGGTAATGATGTGGTGGTGAATCAGGTGGGTTTTGCAGGTATTATTTTGGGAAGGCTTGATTTTGAATTTTCCAAATTTTCAGGCCAAAAATTAGCAAAAAGCCATACAATTTCTGTTTCACAAAAATCAGGGGGATAAAAATTTTTTTTTAGAAAAGAAATGGTGATATTCGCCTCCCTGTCCAACTTTTTTAATTGACAATGTGCAAAGATTTTTAATGGACAAACTCAGGAACAACTATAGTTAATACGACATAAACTGCTTACTGACTGATGGAGAAAAATGCTGAAAAAATCTGGACGAATTGTTTAAAGATCATCAAGGATATTGTTGAATGGCAGCATTACAAGACCTGGTTCGAACCTATCAAACCTGTATCGCTAAAAAATAATGTTCTCGTCATCCAGGTTCCCAGTCAATTCTTTTTCGAATATCTCGAAGAACATTATGTAAATTTATTGGCAAAGACTTTGAAGAGAGAATTGGGAAAAGAAGCCCGTCTCGAATATCGTATCATGGTGGACAGTGGTAACAGCAAGAACAAACCTGTTACGATGGATGTAAGCGGGCAAGGTTTTAAAACTTTTTCAAATAACGAAATGGATTTTCCTTTAGTCATAAATAATCCTGTTAAGAATCCCTTCGTTATACCGGGTCTTAAGAAAATGCAGATCGACCCGCAGCTGAATCATATCTATACATTTGAATCTTTTATAGAAGGTGATTGTAACCGGGTAGCCCGCAGGGCCGGTAAAACAGTGGCCGAAAAGCCGGGAGCCAATTCCTTTAACCCGCTGGTTATTTATGGGGGTGTAGGATTAGGCAAGACTCACCTGGCACAGGCAATAGGAAACGAGGTTAAAAGATTGCACCCTAACAAGGTAGTATTATATGTAAGTTCCGAGAAGTTCATCAACCAGTTCATGGATCACAGCCGGAACAATGCAATAAATGATTTCATCCATTTTTACCAGCTTATCGATGTACTGATCATTGATGACGTACAGTTTTTTGCAAAGGCTGAAAAATCACAGGATGCTTTCTTTGCTATATTCAATCATTTGCACCAGTCACATAAACAACTGGTACTTACTTCGGATAAATCGCCGAAAGACCTGGAGGGTGTGCAGGAAAGATTGCTGAGCCGTTTCCGCTGGGGCCTCAGCGCTGATCTGCAGGTACCGGAGTATGATACCCGTATAGAGATACTGGAGAAAAAGATGAAGAATGACGGCCTGGAGATGCCTAAGGAAGTGGTTAAGTATATAGCATACAATATAAGTAATAATGTAAGGGAACTGGAGGGAGCATTAATATCACTGTTGGCACAATCTTCGCTAAACAGAAGGGAAATAGACCTGGACCTGGCAAAGAAAGTGTTACGGAATTTTGTAAAATCATCAAGCAAAGAAATTACGATCGAAACCATTCAAAAAATGGTTTGCGAGTACTTTGATGTGCCATACGATAAACTGTTGCAGAAGACCCGCAAAAGAGAGATCGTACAGGCCCGGCAGATCACTATGTACCTGGCCAAGGCCTTTACTAAAAACTCATTAAAAACCATCGGGGAGCATTTCGGCGGCCGTGATCATACCACTGTCATTCACTCTTGTCAGACCGTGAAAGATCTAATGGATACAGATGGTGTATTCAGGGAGAATGTACTGGAATTGCAGCAGAAAGTACAACTGGCTGCTATGTAAAATACTACTGGACGGTTTCAAGGATATTGAAACAAAATCACCCGGTTTGAAAGCCGGGTTTTTTATTGCAGTAAAATGAAAAACACTGTTGGAGAAAGCCAATTAATCTTTATTTTTGCTGCCCGCCCGGGAGAGGTGCCTGAGTGGCCGAAAGGGCCGGTTTGCTAAACCGTTGTACGGGCTTAAACCTGTACCGAGGGTTCGAATCCCTCCCTCTCCGCAAAGCCTCCGAAATTCGGAGGTTTTTATTTTATAATATTTTGTACGGTCATAAAGCTGTTCCGCCGCGGCGGATCGAATCCCTCCCTCTCCGCAAAGTTCGGCTCAGTATTTACTGAGCCGAACTTTTTATTATTTGCACCCAACTGCAACATTTGATTTTATTGCAGCAGGTTATATATGATTGTTTTTGTTTTGGCCAGGGTTTCAATAACATTTTTAATTGATAAATCTTGTAGAATAATATCATTTTTTTTGCCTGATCAATGATTTTTATCCCCTCAAAATGTTCATTTATGCCCATGAAAAACTTAATGCTGCAAAGAGCTTTCTTTTTTTGCTTTTCAGGATTTTAAATGATAAATTTGGCCTGCAGTAAATGTTAATTTTCAGTTTAGACAGGTAATCGTTTTTTCACCCAACTTTCGCTTTTTAGTAGATAACAGACTGCAGGATTAGTAGCTAGCAATCTTCTCATAAGCCTCCCGGCTCATGAACTATTGTTATATGCTGATTACCGCCCCGCTTAGAATGCTGTTAGTGACATTATCCTGAGAAAAAACTCAATTTAGCTTCCGTATCCGTTTGAATTATGTGTACCAGGTTCTGGTACAGGATTATCGACTTTGTTATTATTACTACAACCAAACAAGCTGAAATGAGAAAGTACATTGCTACGGGAACCAATTCTATCCTGGTTTTGTTTTTTGCGTTATTATTTTCAGTAAGCCAACTGAATGGCCAAACAACCCTGACTACTTTGCCAAATCCTCCTTATAACGGAGGCAACTCACTCGGTTCGCCGGCACAAGTAAGTTTTGTAATAGAAAATACCAACGGATTTCCGGTATTGCTTACGGCCATATCAAACTGGTGTACCACTACAGAAAATAATTCAATCTGGCAGTTGTACTATACAGCTTCTGCATTGTCTGGTTCGGCGACTGATGTAACAGCTGCTCCCTGGACATTGGCAGCAACTTCCTTAGCTACACCGGTAGTTGCTACTGGTATAACTCCATTAAATTTTCCCGGGTTGAGTTTTACTATTCCAGCCGGTACGGAATATCGTTTTGCATTACGTAATACAGGACCTGGTAATTGCCGGTATTCAGGAACGGGCAGTGCCATTGCTCCAAACACTTTTAGTGGTGGAGGTGTGAACCTTAAATTAGGAGACGTACAGATAGCCGGACAAAGTGTGGGCTATGGTGGTTCAGGAACCGCACTTACACTTACACCAAGATATTTTACCGGAGCCATCACTTTTGCACCAGCAGGCCCTTGTACAGACCCACCTGTACCAGGAACAGTAACAGCCAGCCAAAACCCTGTCTGCCTGAATACAAACTTTAACCTTACACTTGTCGGCGGCACCGGCGGTACAGGGCAAACTTATCAGTGGCAGATATCTCCTGATAATACCAGCTGGACTAATATTACTGGTGCTACCACTGCTTTCTATACTACTTCTCAAACATCAAGCAACTATTACAGGTGTGCCGTAACCTGCGGAGCCAATACAGTTAACTCTGCCAGTTTGCAGGTGGTTACCCCGGCTGCCGTATCAGGAACATTTACCATCAATAGCGCCTTACCAACAGGCGGAACCAATTTCCAGACCTTTAATGCAGCTTATAATTATATATCATGCGGAATCAGCGGACCAGTCATATTTAATGTTGATCCGGCTTCCGGGCCTTATACAGAACAACTGGTCATTAATCCTGTTCCGGGTGCATCTTCAACTAATACGATAACATTTAATGGTAACGGAAGAGTGTTGCAGTTTACTTCTACCAATACCAATGAGAGAGGAGTAATAAAGCTTAACGGGGCAGATCATTTTATCTTTGACAGTCTTACTATCAATGCTACAGCTACAACTACCACTGAATATGGATTTGCAGTGCAGTTGTTAAATGACGCAGATTCAAATATTGTGAGAAAATGTTCGATCAATGTAACTGATGCCCAGACATCTACAAATCATGTTGGAATCTCTATAAGCGCAAGCGCCACTTCCGCAACTGGTACCGGTAGTACCCAGTGTGACGATAATTTGTTTGAATTAAACACTATAACCGGGGGTTATTACGGAATTACGAATGTGGGCAGCACTACGGTGGCTAACCAGCGCAATAAGTTTATCCGGAATATCATTAAAGATTATTACCTGTATGGTATTTACACAAGTGGTACATTCAGTTCATTAATAGAGGGCAATGATTTTAGCCGCCCTGCCCGTGCCAATATTGGTACTGGAACTTCTTATGCTATTTATTTCACCTCACTCAGCACCAGTGCAAAGGTGAATGGAAATTACATTCATGGATTGCTTGATGTAAACACCGCCAGTACGAATGATGTTTATGGTATTTATTTTACAGGTGTAGATGCCCTTGCAGGCCTTGAGAATATTGTAAGTAACAATGCCATTTTTGATATCAAAAGCAATGGAACCATATATGGCATTTATAATTCCAGCTCCGACAATATATTTTATTATCATAATACTATTTCACTGGATGACCTGGCCAGCACTTCAACTGAAGTGACCCGTGGTTTTTATCAGACAACAGCCGCTGCCGGTATTGAATTCAGGAATAACCTGATTACCATTCGCAGGGGAGGTACAGGCCAAAAACATGGATTATTTTTTAATACCACCACATCAACAATTGTTTCTAATAATAATGATGTTTTCTTTACCCCGGCAGCCAATATCTTTTATGGTTCATGGGGTACAACCGGGCAGGCTACGCTGGCTAACTGGCAAACAGCTTCTTCACAGGATGCAAACTCCGCCTTTATAGATCCTGCATACACTAATCTGGCCCTGGGTAACCTGAAGCCTACAGCCGCAGGAATGAATGACCTCGGTGCACCGGTTGGAGTCACTGCAGATATTTTGGGAGTATCCAGAAGTGCCACCACCCCTGATATTGGTGCATGGGAATTTGATGTGGGTGGCTGTACGGCGCCACCCAATGCCGGAGATGCTACTTCAAGCATCAGTGTACCGATCTGTCCTAATGAACTGGTTGCACTGGGTCTTGTAAATAATACTTTTGGAACCGGTCAAACCTATCAATGGCAAACCGCCACAACGTTGGCTGGTCCATGGACAAATATTGGGCCTTCGCAGAATAATCCGGCCTATAGCGTCAACCCAACGGTTACTTTATATTACCGTTGTGCGGTTACCTGTAGTGGATCTACCACTTTCTCCACACCGGTAGAGGTAGTGGTAAATGCATTGTTCCCGGCAGGTACATACACAATCAATAGTGCTGCGCCAACTGGTGGCACTAACTTCCAGAGCTTTGCTGATGCGGTATTTGCTTTGCGTTGCGGTATTGCCGGACCGATAGTATTTAATGTAGTAAGTGGTTCCGGCCCTTACAATGAACAGGTGATTATCGGTGAGATCCAGGGAGCCTCTGCCACGAATACTGTTACGTTCAATGGTAACGGAGCAACGATCACCAATCTTTCAACGAATACAAATGAAAGAGCAGTTATCAAACTGAACGGAACGGATCATTTTGTTTTTGATAGTTTAACAGTGGTGCCGCAAGGCTCAGCTACTACAGAATATGGTTTCGGATTCCATTTGCTGAATAATGCCGATTCAAATATTATCCGCAATTGTGATATCAACATGAGTACCAGCACCACCTCAAGCAACTTTGCAGGTATTGTATCCAGTGTGGGTACTACAGCTACAACAACGGGAACCAACCTGTCAGACTACAACCTGTTTGAGAATAACGAGATCACCGGTGGTTATTATGGTATCACTTCTGTGGGAAGCACCACTTCAGCTGTAGGTAATAATACAATGACAAGAAATACCATTAAGGATTTTTATGTGTATGGTATATACCTGTCAGGCAACTTTAATGCGCTGGTTGAGAAGAACAATCTATCCCGTCCGACAAGGACAGCTTCCACTACTACCTATGGTATTTATGTTACATCATTGAATACCGGTGTGAAGATCTCCAAGAACAGGATACATAACCTGTTTGATGGCACACCCGCCACCACCAGTACTTCCTACGGCATTTATTTCACCGGTGTGGATGCTATTGCAGGCCTTGAAAATATTGTCAGCAACAATGCGATCTACAATATGAATGGTAATGGTACCCAGTATGGTATCTACAATACCGGATCAGATAATGTTATGTATTATTACAATACAGTTACTCTTGATGATCCCAATGCCACTACCACCAACGATGCTTTTTGTTTCTACCAGACAACCGCTGCGGCGGGTATTGACCTGAAAAATAACCTCTTTAATATAACAAGAAGCGGTAACGGTGATAAATACTGTATGTATTTTGCCACATCCACCACCACATTTACATCTGATTATAATGGTTTTTACAGGAACGCCGCCAATTCACATGTAGGGTTTAATGGAGCCAACCAGACAACATTAGCTAACTGGCAGGCGGCTACAACACAAGACGGCAACTCAGTATCGGCCAATCCATATTTCACCGATGCGGCTGCCGGAAACCTGGAACCAAGAACGCCGGCATTGGATAACGAAGGAACAGCAATCACCGGTATCACTTCAGATATTCGTGATGCGGTACGCAGTGCCACTACACCGGATATTGGTGCATGGGAATTTGCAGTGCCGGTTTGTACAGCTCCACCAACAGCGGGTACTGCTACAGCCGTGCCGAATACCGGTATCTGTTTAGGTACACCAATCGATCTGAATCTTACAGGCAATTCAATAGGCTCAGGCCAAACCTATCAGTGGCAGTTTGCCACAGCGGCGGCTGGCCCTTATACTAACCTGGGTGATCCGATGATCTTCCCGGATACAACTATCCTTGCCAGCGGTACTTTCTGGTATCGTTGCGTGGTAACCTGTAGCGCTCAATCAACTAACTCAGTTGCCGTGCAGGTAAATATGAACCCGCCATTCCCGGCTGGTGTGTACACAATCAATAATACCCTGCCTACTGATTACCCCGGAGGTACTAACTTCAACACATTTGTAGAAGCGGTGGCAGTAATGGATTGCGGTATTTCTGGTGCAGTTACATTTAATGTGGCACCCGGTACATATACAGAACAGGTAAGGATGCACCGTATCACCGGCGCTTCCAACACAAGTCGTGTAACATTCCAGAGTGCCAATGGCAACCCGGCATCTGTTATACTTACATATGACGCTACAAGTGCTGCAGCTAACTATGTTTTACAGTTAGACAGTGCCAGCTATATCACTTATAAAAACATGACCATTACAGCTATCAATGCCACCAATGGCCGGGCAATTGATATGGCGAATACTGCTTCTAATGATAGTTTAGTAAACAATATCATCAATGCTCCAGTTGGAACCGGTACAGGCACTACTATTATGGGTATCCATGCAACCGGCCTGGCCGGATCTGCCAATGTCATTAAAGGCAATACCGTAAACGGAGGTATAAGCGGTATCTACATTTCTGCGGCTACCGGTTTATCTGTTTCAAATATCAGCATCGACAGTAATACGGTAACCGGCTCTCATTATTACAATATATACCTGGCCAACGCCTGGTTCTCATCTGTGAGCAAGAACAATGTTACCATTACATCTCCAAGAAATACCACTACCTATGGTATTTACCTGACCAATGCCGATTCTGCTTACCAGGTAAACAATAATATGGCCACTATCAGTGGCAGCACAGCTACTACCACATATGGTATATACCTCACAGGAGGTGCGGCTGCAGGTCATACCGGAAGTGTTTCAGGAAATAAAGTGGTGGGTATTACGGGTAATACAGGAACACTGTATGGTTTATACCAGACTTCTTCTATTGGCAATTACACGAAGAACAATGTTATCAATATTAATACCAGTGGTACTACATCTTATGGTTTGTATTCAACAGGCGGTAATGGCATTAAATATTATAACAACTCAGTACAGAATGCTTCACCTGCGGCTGGTACTACCAATATTGCTGCTTACATAAGTCATACTACATCATCAGCGGGAGTGGGAGATATAAGAAATAATATCTTCTCGCACACAGCTAATGGTATTGCTGCCAACTATATAAACGTGGCGAACATTTATACTGACTTCAATATGTTCTATACTGCGGGAGCCACACTGATAAGACAGAACACGGTGAACTATGCCACCCTGCAGGATTGGAAGAATGGACAGAATTGGGATTACAATTCTATTGTTTACACTCCTGCTTTTGCTGCAGGTAATGAATTGCAGCCTGATGTGGCTAATCCTGATGTTTGGGCTATGCATGGCCGTGGCGTGCAGATTACTGATAACGCAACAGATATTGACGGGGCGGCAAGGCCAACTACCTTAACAGATGGTGTGCCTGATATGGGAGCTTATGAATTCCTGCCAACTGTGCAACCACCTGGCTTACCTGCCACACCTGCTGCACCTGCTGCAGGTACCACACAGGTATTTATGTTTGGTACAGATACAGTACAGAAAATAACCTGGGCACCTGCCTCAACAGTTCCAACTACCGTTGATGTAAGAAGATACTCAGGAGTTATTCCTCCGGGCCTTACTTCGGGTCAGCAATCCATGTACTATTACACAGATGTTGACATCACCGGCAGCGCACCAACCAATTTCACCAACCAGCAATACTATATTGATCCGTGGATGAGAAATATTCCATTGGAGCCAACAGTAAAACTGGGCCGCACCGATGCAGCCGGTACCTGGCTGGTAGCATCCGGAAGTACAGTAGATGATCTCGGTAATGTGATCACCGAAAGCAATCTTAGCTTCCTGGATAAATTTACCGGAATGACGGATGGTGTGGCACCACCACCGGCCGGGCCTCCGGTCTTTACATTGGATACATCTAACAGGGGTAAACGTTTCTGGGTGGGCTATGGCCATCACTATGGCTTCAGCTCCAATAGCCAGGATATGGCTCTTTACCTGAGTGCAGAAGATTCTGCCAATGTTACCGTGAAAGTAAACGGAACTAACTGGGTACGTACCTATGCTATCCCTGCAAATACAGTAAGAGTGAGTGACCTGATGCCAACATCAGGACTGGTAGATGCAAGATTAACAGATGAAGGTCTTTTCAATAAAGGTATCAGCATTGAAAGTGATGTGCCCATTGTAGCTTATGCACATATCAGTGACGGAGCCAACTCTGGTGCCGGTATGTTGTTACCAACAGGGGTATATGGTTATGAATACAGGTCATTGAACTCCCGCCAGTATTATCCAAATGGTGGGGCCGGCTCTTATTCATGGATGTTTGTGAT
>Ga0116142_10002497_pt1 | contig 19731 bp, 14 predicted proteins | sample AD_UKC033_MetaG_FD_89785 | JGI IMG/M metagenome (GOLD analysis project Ga0116142, IMG submission 89785) | Active sludge microbial communities of municipal wastewater-treating anaerobic digesters from USA - AD_UKC033_MetaG | ecosystem: Engineered > Bioreactor > Anaerobic > Digestate | place: USA... | reverse complement strand
TGCGACGAACACGAGCAACTATGCCCAGGTGAATGCCAGCGACCAGTACGATCCGAATTCCACTCCCGGGAACGACTCGACCACCGAGGATGATGATGACACCAGCACGGTAACCGTGCAGGTCTTAACCGATCTTAGTATTTCCAAAACAAATGTTGTTAATAGCACCCTTTTCTACGGTGAAACATTCACCTGGACGATTGAAGTAACCAACAGCGGCAACACAGCCAGCTTTGCACAAGGCTACCTTACCATAATTCGGGACGTGCTACCTGCTGGTGCAACCTACGGTAATGTGGGTGGAACCTATAGCAGCATCCCCGGGCTGATCTGTGAGATTGCCGGCACCACGGCAGACGTACTGCGCTGCCGCGCTGGCGCGGGAGGGGTAACCCTGCCTGCAGGAACTTCATTCACGGTCACGGTGGATGTAACACCCACCCTGCCGGGAGTACTGAATAACACTGCCTATGTTGATTTCCAGAACAGCATCACAGAAAGCAATGAAGATAACAACAGCGATAGCGACAGTGTAACAGTGCTGATCGTCCTTTTACCTGGACTTACCTTAGATAAAACAGCTGCACCCGAATCATACAGCGGGGTAGGAGAGACCATCCTCTACTCCTATAATTTGACCAACAGCGGGGCGGTCCCGCTTTACGCTCCATTCACGGTCAGTGATGACAGAGTAAGTGTGAGCTGCCCGGCGGAGCCCACCAGCCTATTACCCGGTGAAAGCATCACCTGTTCCGCCTTCCACACCATCACCCAGGCTGACCTGGATGCTGGCAAGGTGGTGAATACCGCCACGGCCAGTGCCAAAGACCTGACAGGTGGAGATGTGACCTCCAACCAGGACAGCGAGGAAGTCTCTTCAATCCAGCGGCCATCGTTGCTGATTGTCAAAAAAGCAAACGAAACATCCTTCGCTCTGGTCGATGATGTGATCGATTACAAATATTTCGTGATCAATGACGGTAATGTGACCCTTACCGGTCCATTCATAGTGGAGGATGACAAGGCTGAGGATGAGTTCTGCCCAGATGTGGATAGTATCGCACCAGGAAGCTTCATCATATGTGAGGCGACTTACACTATCACCCAGCCAGATCTGGACGCAGGCTACGTGACCAACGTGGCCTTTGCCACTGGATACTTCGGGGACACCCCGATTGCCACCGAACCAGACAACGAAACGATCAATGCAACCGGGGCAGTAAACCCATCCCTGAGAATTGTAAAGAGTGCTGCCGAAACCTCGTTTGATGAGGTTGACGATGTGCTGAACTATACCTTTTTCGTTATTAATGACGGTAATGTGACCCTTACCGGTCCATTTACGGTAATTGACGATAAAGCCCTGGATGAAACCTGCCCGGTTACGGAAACACTAGCCCCGGGAGCGTTCATAACCTGTACGGGAACATATATTGTCCGCCAGGCAGACCTGGACGTGGGCTACGTAACCAATGTGGCTTTTGCCCGAGGATTTTATGACGGTAAGGATGTCAACTCGGATACGGATACAGTGACGGTCAATGCAGATGCAGCCGCCAACCCATCGCTGGTGCTTGTCAAGAGAGCCAACGAAAACACTTACGCTGCAGAAGGGGATGTGCTGACTTATTCCTACCTGCTGATCAACACCGGTAACGTGACCCTGACCGGACCCTTCAGCATTAATGATGATAAGACAAGCGACGAGAGCTGCCCCCCTGAACCTTCCAGCCTACCTCCGGGCGGCACGATCACCTGCACAGCCAGCTACACAGTTAGCCAGGCAGATGTCGAAGATGGCAGTGTGAAAAACATTGCCACTGGGCAGGGCTTCTATAATGACACACCGGTGGTTTCTGATCCGGACAGCGAGACGGTGAGTGTGTCAATTACACCCAACCCATCCCTGATGATCGTTAAAAGCGTTGCCCAGAGCTACTACGATGAGGTGGGTGATGTGCTGGATTACACGTACCTGGTGATCAACACCGGCAATGTCACCCTGAGCGGACCTTTTAAGGTCACAGATAACAAGATTGAGAATGTTTCCTGCCCGGATGCAGGGTCGTTGGACCTGGGTGGATACCTGACCTGTACCGCAGCCTACACAGTGACTCTGGATGACCTGTCAGCAGGCAGCGTGACCAATACAGCTTTTTCCAGTGGCTACTACAAGGACCAGGCGGTCAATTCTGGGACGGATGATGCAACTGCGCCGGCCAGGGATGCGGCCGACCCATCGCTGCTAATTATCAAGAAGGCAGACCAGCCAGTCTATTCGAATGCGGGTGATGTGATTACCTACACCTACCTGCTGATCAACAATGGCAACGTGCCACTGGCAGGACCATTCACCGTGAATGACAATAAAGCCAGCGATGAATACTGCCCGAATGTTGGCAGCCTCGAACCAGGGGCATCGCTCACCTGCACGGCTTCCTACACCATCACCTCGGCGGATGTGGAAGCGAGAAGTGTGACCAATATTGCCTCAGCCAGCGGGACTTACAATGGCCAGACAGTCAATTCCGGGACAGATGATGCAACTGTTAATTACTGCAACTGTGACCTGCCCGGGCTGATAGTGGTCAAGACTGCTGTTCAAAGCACCTATGCCGCACCAGGCGAGGTGATCGTTTACAACTACCTGGTGATCAACAGCGGCAATGTACCGCTGGATGCCCCGATCACGGTGTGGGATGACAAGATCGGTAAGATCACATGCTTGGATACGGGCAGCCTGGCTGCAGGAGCAACACTACCCTGTACGGGAAGTTACACAATCCGTGCTGAAGATATGGATCCAGGTTCTGTGACCAATACAGCCACTGCCAATGGCCAGTACCAGAACAAAGATGTTTCCTCGGAGCCGGACAGCGAGACGGTTAGTATCAACCCCAACCCGCTTCCTTCGCTGCTGATTGTCAAGAGCGCGGTGGAAACTGGTTATATGGCTGCTGGCGACACCCTGCATTACAACTACCTGGTGGTCAACAACGGCAATGTGATCCTGGATGGACCCATCATGGTGGCAGATAACCGGATCGAAGGTCCAATCACCTGCCTGGAATCAAGCACCCTTGCCCCGGGGGCGTTCATTACCTGCTCTGCAACTTACACGGTTACCGATCAGGATTTAATCGATGGTTCTGTGTCCAATGAAGCATCTGCCAGCGCCAGCTTTAAAAATGCCCTGGTGACTTCCAATAAAGACTCAGAGACGGTCAATGCCAGCATCGACCCTGAGGAGGAGCTGCTGATTATCAAGACAGCCAGCCAGCCGACTTACTCCCAGGAAAATGAGGAGATAACTTATACCTTCCTGGTAATCAACACCGGCAACGTGAACCTGGATGGGCCATTCTCCGTGGTGGATGACAGGATTCCAGGGGCAAATATAAACTGCGAATCCAGGGATACTTTAAAACCGGGCGAAATGCTGACCTGTACAGCAAAATATCAGATCAGTAAGCCTGACATAGAAGCCCCCAGCGTAACCAATACAGCCTATGCAACCAATGGAAAGGTAGAATCTGCCCCGACTGCGGAAACAATTATCAATACGATCGTTCCACAGCCCTCACTGCTGATCATCAAGACCGCCCGCGAGGCTAGTTTTAATGCAGTCGGTGATACACTGAATTTCACTTACTTCTTGGTTAACACTGGAAATGTGCCGTTGAGCGGTCCGTTCACGGTTGATGACAACAAGATCACCGGTGTCGTTTGTGATAACCCGGGCTCCCTGGAACCCAGCGCCTTCCTGACCTGCAGCGCAGTCTACACCGTCGGACAACCCGACCTGGATGCCGGTTTTGTGACCAACCTTGCCAAAGCGAGGGGTTATTACGGCGACTCACCAGTGGATTCCGGCACTGCCAGTGTAACCATACCGGCCGGGGATGCTGCTTCACCCTCCTTGCGAATCATCAAGAATGCCACCGAGAAATCGTTCAGCGCTGTTGGAGATGTTCTGAATTATTCCTACTACCTGATCAATGATGGAAACGTAACCCTCAATGGACCATTTTCTGTCAGCGATGATAAGACTACTGTCACCTGCCTGGATACTGGCAGCCTGGCTCCCGGAAGCATCATGGTGTGTGAAGCAAGCTATATTGTCCAGGAGACAGACCTGGCTGCCGGATTTGTGACAAACACAGCCTATGGCACGGGAACCTTCAATGGCGGGACAATCACCTCGCCTGATGACAGCGAAACGGTTATGGGTGAAATTGTGGCAAATCCCTCCCTGCTAGTGGTTAAGAGTGTCAGCGAAAGCAGCTTCAACGCTGTTGGAGATGTGCTGAGTTACTCCTACCTGGTGATCAATACCGGTAATGTGACGCTTGATGGACCCTTCACGGTCGATGATGATAGAACCAGTGTGACCTGCCCGGATACGGCTTCGCTGAATCCCGGGGGATTCATCACCTGCACAGCTGTCTACACGGTGGACCAGGATGACCTAACCGCCGGGTTTGTGACCAATACGGCAATTGTGCGGGCATTCTTTAATGGGGTCGAAATCTCTTCTTCGCCTGACAGCGAGACTGTCTCTGCGGGGGCAGAGGCTAATCCATCCCTCCTGGTTGTAAAGAGTGTCCGTGAAGGGTATTTCTCTGCCTTAGACGAGGTCCTGCATTACTCCTACCTGGTGATTAACACCGGGAATGTGACCCTGGATGGGCCGTTCACAATCGAAGATGATAGAACCACTGACGAGGAATGCCCGGCAGTTGCCTCCCTTGACCCGGGTCAGTTTATGACCTGCACCTCCACCCATACAGTGACCCAGGACGACCTGAATACTGGCAGTATCGCCAACATAGCCACAGCCCAGGGTTTCCTAGGAGAAACACCGATTGTCTCCGCTCCGGACACTGAAACGGTATTAAAGGTTGTTCTATTTGAGAGCCTGATGGTGACCAAACTCGTCACCAGTAGCGGGCCTTATGAGCTGGGCGACACAATCACTTTCAGTATTACAGCAGTCAATACCGGCACTGCCACACTGACCGGTGTAACGATAAGCGATCCTGGCATGGGTGTTATATTGGGGATGTGCAGCCCATCTATACCCACCACCCTGACTGTAGGGCAAAGCGTGACCTGCCAAGCGAGCTATGTGGTCACAGAGGCGGACATCACTGCAGGTTCTTACAGCAACACCGCCTCTGCAGACAGCGATCAGACTGACCCAACCACGGATACCGAAGTGGTGATCATTGGACAGGCAGCTGCTCCGGCAATAACAGTAGTAAAAGAAGTCAGCGTTGACGGCGGTACGACTTGGCAGGATGCTAATACGACTCCTGGCCCCAATCTGGCAGGCGGTACGGATCCTCTCTTCCGCTTCACAGTGACTAATACCGGTAATGTTACCCTCAGCGGTATTACTCTGAGCGACACGGATATCACTACTTTCTACCAGTCCAACTTGAGCGCAATTTGCACAATTCCAGCCACGCTGGCAGCCGATACCAGCTTCACTTGTTATGGAAAATTGACCTGGGCTGCCGGGCAGCACGCGAATACTGCTACGGCTACCGGAATATTCAATACAATTGTGTACAGTGATTCTGATTTAGCCCACTACTACGGTGTTACCAGCCAATTTATCCCGCCCATCGGTACGAAGACAGTGGATAGTAGCAATCTTCCACAACTAACATGGCGTATGGTTTGGATAAACAACCAGAACAGCAGTCCCATACTTACATACATCAGCGATACTTTAGATGTGGGGACAACCTTTGTACCTGGAAGCTTAACTTGTGAAGCAAGAGGTTCTTCAGTCACATCTAGTTGCTCCTACGACTCGATGACGAAGAAAATAATCTGGCATGGGACAATGGGATCTGATCTTGGATACACAACCGAAGCCACCGCTAACAATGAAGTCGTTATCACATTTAAGGTACTGGTGGCAGATACCACCAACCAGGCAAAGAACATGGGAGTATCTCTTACAGACACGAATGGTGATGGACTTCTCACAGATGAGACCACTCTAGCATCTGTTTCAACAACCAACGAAGTCACTTGGAACCGACCGACAATTGTAATTGATCCAAAAATTGTCAAATCAGTCAGTCCATCACAAGCCAGTATCGGGGATACAGTCACTTACTCTTTGGTAATAACCAATTCAGGTACCAATCCTGCAACTAACGTGGTGGTTACGGACACAGTTTCGTCTTACCTGGATATCCAGCAAGTAACGGCGACAAAAGGAATTGCGTCCTATAATGGGCGGACAGCCACTTTTACGATCGGTTCTGTTAACGGTGGAGAAACTGTTACTCTAACCATCAAGGTAAAAGTAAACAGTACTGCCACGGTGTCAGTGGAAATCCCGAACGTAGCGGTACTGACGCATAATAGTTATGGGATCAGTGATTCAGAGAGCTCGAACATTGTATACCTACGTCTATTAGGTGTGAAAACCTTACCTAATACAGGTGAAGAAGGACCATTAGGTACCAATCAGAATTGGTTACTTTATGTTCTACTGGCTCTAATAGGAGTGGGCTTAGTAATTTTCGGTTTGGTCCAGCTTATACGAAATTTTCATCAAAAAAAGCCCATTAAGAACTATTTGCTCATTTACGGCTTAGGCATATCAATTGGTTTGATGGGATTGGGATTTTTACTGATGGGTGAGGGGGTAACACAAATAACGCTTACCAAAAACCCATCGATCCGAGTAGCTGATGAAAATTCCGTTGGGAGGGGTGACATCCAGAGAGATGCTACTTCGGAAGCAGGTGGTCTCATCATAGAGGATGAATCTGGAAAATCAATGCTTCTGTCAACCGGGGAACGAGTAGTGATACCCGCTCCTGAACCAGAACCAGAGATGGAAATGCCTGCATATGCTCCTATTTCTCCTCCAGCAAACGCAGAAGGTCTATCAGGGTTTCATAACATTGGCGGGGATCCAGACACAACCGCAGTCAGGCAGATCGAAATTCCTGCTCTTGGCCTGGAGAGGAATGTGGTTTTCATCCCCTTTGATGGAAGGACTTGGCCACTCGTAGGCTTGAATCAACAAGTCGCTTGGCTCGGAGATACTTCATGGCCTGGGTTAGGAAGTAATACGGTTCTTGCAGGTCACATAACTCTTTATGAAGGTAGAGTAGGACCATTTTATGGGTTGGAAAAATTAAAGGCTGGTGATAAGGTAATCATCACCACTGACAAATATACTTACGTTTATGTCTTCAGTAATGTGGTGATTGCCGATCAAACAGATGCCTACCTAACAGAACCAACTGAGATCCCCACTCTTACCTTGATTACCTGCTCAGATTGGGACTCAGCTACAGCCGCTTATTCGAAAAGGTTAGTCGTGATTGCGACACTTGAGAGCGTTATCTCGCTTTGATGTTTAACGGCTAGTAGCAAGGAATAGATATTCATTGAAAAAGAATATAGCGCAGTTAAGCGCTCTTATAGTATTCAATGTTTTTATGCAATGCCACTGATTTTAGTCAGGTATGAACCACAAAGTCACCAGTTTTTTACATCTTAAGTTATTAAAAAAAAAGTACCGTTCCAGCGAGAAAAGTCCTAGCGAAGCGGGAACATTATAAAAGGCAATAAATAATTATGCGATATGGGTTTATGCTCATGTGGAGTTGATTTTGAAACTACAAAGAACGATTGTTATTTTTCTCGTAAGTACCTTTACTGTTTTCTTTTTCCTTGCCTATTTATTCTATTCAATAAATCAAAGAACCATATCTCATTTTCTAGATAATAATATGGTTGCCCGGGTAGATTTTTCAAGGGACTGGAAACAAATAGATATTTCAGAAATAGGTATTGAATTAATAATTCCTCAAGATTGGAAATACAACCCAGCGCCGAGTACTGCACTTGTGTCAACATCCCATAATTAGTACCACTTGAAAGTGGAAAAAATCAGGCATTTTGAATTGTATATTGATATGGCGATAAGCCATGTAATGCCTCATGAGGTCGAACTGCATTGTATTCTTCCAGCCATCGTTCTGAAATCTCTCTCACCTCAGTCAGTGAATTGAACAAATAAGCATCCAATACATCCTCACGGTAAGTTCGATTAAACCGCTCAATATATGCATTTTGTGCAGGTTTTCCGGGTTGAATGTGAACCAGCTGGATGTTGTGTTCACGACCCCATTCTCCCAATCGACGTGATATGAACTCAGGACCATTATCCATACGAATCTGTTTTGGACATCCTCGCCAAGAAATGACCATCTCTATAACTCGAATCACCCGTTCCGCTGGCAGAGAAGTATCCACCTCAATCCACAATGCCTCTCTATTGAAATCTTCCAGAATGTTAAAGGTCCGAAATGCTCTCCCGCTGGCCAGACTATCGCTCATGAAATCCATGGACCAGCTTTGGTTTGCTCGTTCTGGTTGGATCAAAGGCTGGGGAATCCTTTTTGGCAATCTTCTCTTTGGTCTTACACGTAAATTTAGGTTCAATTCACAATATACTCGCCGGATTCGTTTGTGATTCCAACCATAACCCTTGTTTTTCAGGTAATCTGCCATTTTGCCAAATCCCCAGCGAGGCTTGCGCCCTGCCAAGTCTAATAGCTCCCTGGTTACCTCTTCATCACAACCTTTCTTCGGCTTATACCGATATACCGATCGACTCAGGTTCAGTATTTTACATGCCTGACGCTCACTCAATCCATACTCTTGCATGGCATACTTTGCAAGATCTCGGCGCGCATCAGGCCTTATAGTTTTTTTTGAATGATCTCCTTCAGCGCCTGGTATTCCAGGCTCAAGTCAGCATACATCCGTTTCAGGCGTTGGTTCTCTTCTTCAAGCGCTTTTAATTGTTTCAGGGCGCTGACTTCCATTCCACTATATTTTGCTTTCCACTTATAGAAAGCACTTTGGCTGAACCCATGCTTCCGGCTAAGCTCCTCAACCGGTATGCCTGCTTCTGCTTCTTTCAAGATGCTGACAATCTGGGTCTCAGTGTATTTATTTCTTTTCATTGGAATCTCCTCTTTTATTTTGCCAGAAGATTCCACTTTTTGTTGGTACTATTTTAGGGGATGGTTGCCCTTGGTTACGCCTGGCTCATCACTTTTCAAGAGAGTGTGGTAGGTAAAAGATATCATACTCAAAGCGAAATCTCTGACAGTGAATTCATTATTCGGATTACACGAGAAACAGATTGCTTAATTCCAAGTACTGATTTATTCGATTGGGTTAACAATCAGAAGCCCCAATATGGACAAGTTGTCAGTGTTTCTAAAACCTCAATTGATGGTCTACCTGCAGTTATTGAAGTAATCCAGGATGCGCAGGGGCAAGAATTTCAGAAGTACTATGTAACTCGTAGTGATGGAATCTTATCTATTTATGGTGGACCACTGTCGACAGAATATATTCCAACTTGGAAATATGTTATTGAAACAATTAGAATCAACGCGGAAATTACAACATCATTTGCTTATTCATCTAACGTTTCAAAAGTGGTTGATGTTGCCTATATTCAATTGAACGATTACAAAGAATACTTACTTCCGTTTGAAGGTTCTACCATCGTAACGTGTGGTCCTTTTTGTCCAACAGGAACACACGTAGGGGAATCGGCTGAAGCCTTGGATTTTGCTCTCCCTTTTGGTACACCGGTATATCCCACAAAGCCAGGAAAAGTAATAACCGCATCTTATGGCTGGAACGAGGGGGCAGGGAATTATGTACAGGTAATGCATTTTGATGGGACTATTAGTTCATATATGCATCTTAGTGAAGTACTTGTGACCACAGATGATCCAGTATCCCTAAGTTCTGTATTAGGAAAAGTTGGAAATACCGGTAAGGTTATCCCTAGTCCAACAATAGAGAATCCGCTAGCGGGAACACATCTGCATTTCCAAGTAACATCAACAGACCACGAGCCTATTATTCTGAGCCACCTGGTAAAATGGATAACCGGATGTCCGCCCTGCACATTTGGTAATGCTGAAGGACTCCCCCGTTCGATAATTTATGAACCCTCTTTGCCATCCTCACTTCTAGACGAGATATCTCAGCCAGTTCCACAAACAGAGGATTTGTTCTCGGATGGAACTGTGTATGATATGTGTAATGCAGTTTCATTGGTTGGATCTTGTAACGATGATTGCGATATGATTTCCTTTCCTATTGAATGGTTTATTGATGGATTTCCTGTTGGTTCAACCAATAAGGATGATCAAATAACAATCTGGGTAACGGAAGGTAATCATACGATATCCTGGTGCTATGCTTCAGGATTATGTCACGATAATGAAAATTTCGTAGCCGATTGTGATTGATGGAAAAGCAGGAAATAATTCTTGAAGGTGTCGAAAAAGAAATCATAAAATCCTTTGTAACTTCATGTACATCATGGCCTAGGCTGCAGATGAGGAAAATGGTTCTCTCACCGTCCTCAATGAAGCGGCGGGAAACATCCTCATCAGGATTGAGGCTCCTGAAACCGTCAAAATACCCGAAGGAACTTAATATTTTTACGTCAAGATCGTGGAAACGGACGACGAGGTCTACACCCTAACCCAGGGTAATATCACCTTCTTCTATGATGTCACTAAGGCGTTCACATAATGGCTTTCAAGAGAAACCAGCCTCAGCGCCCTCTTTCAGACGTCTGAAACTTATGCCTCATTGGTGGCTTCGGCGGCTTCCTTGATGGCGCGACACATCCCATCCCAGTTGTCCACTTTGAAGGACTTGAACCCCGCTGTTTTGAGCAGCAGCCCGATGCTCTCCTTGTCGTACCCGTACCCTGCCCCGAATTCCAATAACTCGGCATACGTGCGGGGTTTGCTCTCGGCGTCGACAATTTCACCGGCGATCTCGTCCTCGTCCTTTTCCCTCTTTCCATCAGGGGTGAAGGCGGAAGCGTACTGCACCAGTTCCTGGATCGGGAAGTCCGTGCCCTTCCCTCTCGGGGGGAAGAGTTTCCCCAGCGCACCCTGCACCTTGGTGACCTCGTAGAACCATTTTCCGGTTTCATCAAAGTCAAAGTGCAGCACCAGGTTCATCTCGTACTCCGTACCTTTTACCACATCCGGGACAACGCCCTGTTTTATCAGTTCGCCGTTCTTCTCGGTGTACTGGTCCTTTTCACGGGCGATCAGAATGAAGTAGCGCACGGTGGTGCCGTTCAAACGGTTGAGGATGCGTTTCATCGGCCTTTTGGCGATCACCCAATCCAGCTGGGTCATGGTGGCGCCTTCGACGTTGTAACCTTTCCTCTCGGCGCGCTTCTCGGCGGAAACTGCAGCGACTTCCTGCGCCACGCTCCACGACACGCTCCAGCTGTCGATGGCGACGGTTTCAACAGGTTTACCATCCGGGAACTTCACCTTCCCTTCCGCCACTTTGTCCAGCATCTCCATGATCTCGCGCGAGTTCTTGGTCTTGAGGCGCAGGAAGGTGGGGATCTCGGGCACCCCGACGCACTGGTCGGAATTGCCCTCCGTGTCAATGAGCAGCACGTTTGGGAAGTTCCTGAGGACGGTCTCCGTCTTCCTTGATGCCGTCCTGCCCCAGAACATGATCTTGGTGTTCCTGCTCTTGATCTCAGAGCTCAGTTCTAATTGCATGTCTCGTCTCCTTTAACTGTGGATTGAATTTGTAAAACTCTAAGCCCTTCTATTCATACTCCCCTGGCATGCAGATCGATACTGAACTACAGTATGCGCATAAGAAGCCAGGTTCCTTCTCTGGTGGCAAGCCGAGTTCCAGTGCCCCTCGCAGGTTCTCCTTTCTCTCGGAGATGTAGGCTTCCACGTCCGCGTCCTCCCAGATCGGAATGTTTACCAGGACAGCTCCCAAATGGGCGTTGGCGATGATGCTGCCGCAGTTGGGGCACTTGAGGATGCCGTCGTCCGCTCTCACGGGCACTTTGCACTTGCGGCACTTGGTGGGACCGGAAGCGTCCACGTACTGCACCTGTAACTTCGTGACTTCCCTGCCCATCTTGCGCAATAAGTGAGCATAGATATTCACCTGGGTTGCATGGGAGCCATATGGTAATTTCGATGGAAAAATCCAGCGACTTTGTTTTAAATCTACAATTCGTCCGTCCTTGTAGACGATGTCGGCTGTTCCAACTAACCCCTCATCTTCGAGCGGCAGTTCGCTGTCCAGAACTTCGTTAGAACCTTCCACGGATTGGTGGAAGTTCACCCCCAGCCAGCGGGCCAAGGTCTCGTGGATGTACTCGGGTTGGGGGGAGACCTTCTCGTACCAGGCTTTCCGTAAGCATCCCGTTAAGTCCGTGACGTGGATCTCGCTTCTGCGGCTTTCCTTCTTTTCGTCGTTCATCATGTTCTTGATGAGGGCGTAGTCGTAACCACACAAGTTTTCTTCATTGAGTGCGCAGGCCAAACAGTCGTCCAGTTGCATGATGCCTTTTCCAGCTGAGCAGTTGATTTTCATAGTTCATCCTCGAATAAAATGTGGTCGCCCTTGGAGAGCGTGATGAAGGGGAAACGCGGGGCAAGCAAGATCGTTAAAGACCGCCCGCCGAGAACCAGGTCAATGACCAGCGTGCCGCTCAGTTGTGTCAAGCCGATGAACGAGCGGTAGACCGCCTGCAGCTCGGTCCTTTCAGGCGTCTGAAGCAGGTTAAGGCCGGATAATCGCGTGCCGATGTACCCTGCCCGCCTGATCTTCCCCGGAATGGTGCCGATGTGGATCCTGTTCTTGTAAATGTCCATAGATCTCCGTGTGTTTATGTGACCTGGGTGCCCAGGGCCAATGTCTCGAACCTGCCCACGCTTTTCAACCACTTGATGGGAGTGGAGATGCCGACTTCGCCGTTGCGGTTCTTGAGGACATGCAAAGCGATGGGGACAGCCTTGGGGCGGGGCAGGACCTTGCCGTCCGTGTTCAGGTTCTCCCGGAACATGCCCGCTTTGGGATGGTTGGTGTCGTGCCAGTACTGCCTTATAAAGCTGACGATGGTGCTGTCCTGCTCGATGGAACCGCTGTCCCTCAGATCAGCCAGTTGTGGTTCGGCGGATATTCCCCGGCGCTCGATCTCCCTCGACAGCTGCGCCGCCGCTATTACTGGTGTGTGCATCTGCAAGGCAAGTCCTCTCAAGATGGCAGTCGTTTCGGAGATGTCCGCTACTCTATTTTCAAGACCGTTCCTGATAAGCTGCAGGTAGTCCACCATCACCAGCTTGGCCTTGTCCTCGGCGATCTGCCGCCTGGCGACGCGCGCGATGTGGTGCACCGAGGGACTGGCGAGCGTGATGAGTTTCAAAGGTAGGCTTGACAGCTCCTCCCCGGCCTGCTTGACGCGGGAGAGTTCGTCGAAGGTGAGGACGGTTGGATTTTTCAACCTGGCGCTGTCGATACCGGTATGCAGCGCGATGAAATGCCGCGCGTACTCCATGGGGTCGTTCTCCATGTTGAAAAGAAGCACCGGAATGCCTTTGATAACGGCCTGGTACGCTTCGAAGCGTAGGAAAGACGAGTTATGGGTAACGGTCATATCTTCGAGCAAAAACAATCCATCACCATCCAATTCAAATCCGAAATATTCATCGACCTTGTCAGGTTCGATGGAAATCCCGGTCATGGTTTTATCGACGCGGCTGTAAATGTTCGTGGGGATTTTTCGCTTTACGCGAATAGGGCACTCGGCAAAATCGCCGTGAATGACTGTTCGATAGACTGTAGCCGTTGCGCCAGTTTGACACTTCACTGTGCGAGGTCGATGAAAACTTGCGCGAAATCCCAGGCTATCCGCCAGCCATTTTATCTGCCTGATAAGCACAGGTTTAACCATGGAGATTTCAATGCCATTGTGGGTTTTGCTACCATCGCTATCGATCAATCCGGCCAATAGTTCCATGCGTACTTTTCTTGAGTTCTGAAGGTATTCAGAAGGGATGTGCTTGTCATTTAATACGCCGTATTTTCTGAGCAGTCCGCGAATAGTTTTGCCGAGAACGTATCCTCTTCTCCTGGTAATGGAATGGACCATCTTATGAACATGAAGCTGATCTCCCCTACGGTTAGCATAATCCTGGAGATATTCGGTTACCTCAAAATCAGGCGTAGTGATCCCAGGAGTAGTTCTTGATCCATCACCAAGCCAAAGGCCCAGAAAATAAGGTTCAAGCTTGACCTCTTTCTCCGGAAGTTCAATGGGTACTTTGTATCCTTTCCATCGGATTGGAGAGCACCCTTTTTTCTTGTTCAAGATGTCTTTTACAGGCACATTTTGAATTTCTCCATGCTTTTTACTCCACTCATTTTTGCTGCGCTTGAGAGACAGCACGTGGTTCTCGTTTACGCGGTAATCAATTCCCCTATTCTGACGCACCCAGTACATCATCGCCCTGCCCGATGTGGTGGATAGTACTTTTCTGGGTAGAGAGTTCGGCCCCATCAGTAGATCCCCTTCTCGCACATCTTCTACATTTTTCATCGACCCGTCATGCATGATGACCTTCGTTCCGCGTCCCAGACACTTCCCGTCCCCGGGGCGTCCGGCAATGGTCACGAACTCGGTCTCCTCGGCGAAATGCACGATGTCCCTTAACGCCTGCACATCGGGCACCCAGGCGGGGTGGATGGTCCCGGCGATGTAACCGTCCAGGCGCGGCATGAAGATGCCAAAAAGGTCGGCCATGGTCATGCCCTGCTCGATGCGGTTCCTGCGGATGGCGAGGATCGTTCTCTCGGCGTAGTCGAGGATTTCAGTTGCGGACTGTGTGTCGTTGTCGGCTTCCGCAGCGATCAGGGCGGCGTTCCTGCGCACGGCTTTTCTGGTAGCGCCGTCCAATACCCTGTCCACGTACTCCCCCACAGCCGTGCCGCGCATGCGCAGGGCGTCTTCTAGGTAAGCGGCCAGGTTTCCGACGTCTGAAAGTATTCTTGAATAGTCAGGAGAAGTCTCCAAAGCATTGGCCAGCGCCCTGAGTTCCAACCCGCCGCGGGAGGAAAGCGCCATCATCTCCGCCCAGATGACCTGGTTGGCGCCTGAAAAATCGCTCGGGATCAGCACCTCGGCTTCCGTGAACGCGCGCGGTTCAGCCAGGAGAGTGCCAATCAGGGTCTTTTCCCAAACCAGGTTGTCCATTGTGCTCCTAACCGGAGATCAGCGAATTGAGCTTCCTGACTAAAGGACGCGTGAGGATGGCCGATTGACGAATGCGGGGATTGTCCGGCACATCGATGGTGATGCTGTCTATATGAGCCCCCAGTCTTCTCTGGATCATCGTCCACTGGTCTTCGGTCACCTCGGCGAGGAGGAAGCGCGTGCCGTCACGCGAGAGGTAGCTGTCCATGTTGACGGAGGGGGTTCTCTCGGGTCTGATACGGGCCCTGAGGTCGCGGTTGCGCATCAGTTCCCCCGCTGTTAAGAGGTCTTCTATGGCCGCATCGCGCACTTCTTCATCCGTGACATCCCCTTCCCCTTCACGCACAGCGGACTGCAAGGTCGCCGCCGTGTCCGTGAGGATGTTCTCCACCGACTGGCGCACGGAAGCGGAGCCCGAAGCCTCACCGGTGATGATGGATTTGAGGACGGGGATAAGTTCCCTGAAGTTGGACATACCGATCTGCTCCCACTTCTCGGGAACGGACAGTCCGTGTTCGGTCATCCATGGGAAGATGACGAAGTTCAGGTCGCGGATGTTGGAAAGATTTGACACGGATATCCCCTGGTCCTGCGCCATCTCCTGCAGCGTGCCATAACGAGCGGGGTGGTAGGACCACATGGAGCGTTCCTCAATGCGCCTGAGTAACTTGCCGCGCAGTAAGACAGCCGCCAGGTCCATGCCGTTGATCAATTTCAACTCCTCGATCGTGGTCATGGCTTCTTTTTCAGCATCGGTAAATCCTTCGCCCGCCAGGGCGACGTTGGCGAGGGCCGCCCGTTCCAGAGCTGACTCGATGCCCAAGAGCGCCGTGGATAACTGCAGCGAACTCGAGGGGGTGTAGGTTTGGATCGCGCTCATGGTTTCCATGTGATGAGCCTCCTTCTGTTTTCCTGGGATAAGATCAAAAGAGCCGCGCCGATAGGCATTTTGGGACGGTGGAGCACCAGCGCCGGGATGCCGGTTGGATGGTTGGCAAGCGTCCATTCCTGCATGTGCAGGTACCACTTACGGACAAGGATGGAGCTGAAGTCGATGGGTGTGGCTAGGGTGTCCTCCACCAACAGGGGGATGTCCTTGAGCCGTGCGCCGATAAGACACTCTTCGTCATCGAAAGCGATGACGGGATAGGGGGTGAAAGGGGTTCTTGGGACCTCTAATCTCGATTTGACATCGATCACCAGTCCCCATTCGTTTATCGTGATATCGGGACCTGTTCTGCCGAGAACCGGGATGCGCTCCACGGGAGAGAGGTTATGTTGGACGAAGTGACGGGAAAGGAATGCGGCCACATTCCTTTCCACGGAACGAGGTCTAGCTTTCATTGGAGGCGGTCCGCGAAGTCGGCGAAGATGTTTTCTGAAACTTCCCTGGCCTCATGCACCGAGTGCAGGTCCTTGACAATTGCCCTTTCGTCCTTGGCGTGCCAGATAAGGTCCTTGTACCAGTTCTCTCGGTTGATGTCTTTGGTCATGTGATCGAGATGCGCCGCGCATTCCTGGCAGACCTCGGGGCAAAGTCCGACCATGGAGAGGGGTTCGCAGTAGTACTTGCCGATGAGGCTGGCGCCGTGGAACACGTTGTAGGATCCCGTGATGCCTCTATGTGCGAGGTCCGGGAGGATCACCCGCAGTATTCGCCAATTGATTTTCATTTCGCCTCCGTCTCGAGTATTGTAGCATCGCTCCGTATGGATGTCAACTGTTACGCTCCATTTTGTATAAATCTGTTTCGCTCCAAACACTTGACATCTGTTACAGTTGGTGTACAATAGGGGTAGATCCTTAGAAAAGGAGTTGGGTATGCTAGATCAAATCTTGAAAGACGAGTTAGCGAAACGGGGAATGTCAACCAGGGAAGCCGCCAGGGAAATAGGCGTGGCTCATACCACAGTGGCGCGCATGCTGCAGGGCATCACGGTGGACATTGGAACTTTGCAAAAGACCTGCGATTGGCTGGGGATACAACTCTCCACGGTGTTGAATGTGGAGGACAAATCAGAGCTGGGTCTGACCAGTAAGTTGTCCATGATCCTGGAAAAACAGCCCGAGCTCGCGGGAGTTTTTGCCGAAGCACTTGACGAGCTGGAAGCGGGGCACCTGACTACCGCCGATTTGGCGGACATCATGGGATATGCAGCTTATCGGATTAATCTGGGGAAACAACGAAAAACAGGGTAACCTTAGGAATGGTTTAACCGCATGTCTTCCTTTAGCATCCTTTCACCTCTCGGCGGTGATCTATTTTTTTCCCATAAGGGAGTAGACTTCAATAGATTGCCAGCCCCTTCGATTTACTTTTTTTAGGAGTAAACATGGTGAAAAAATGTAAGTATTGCGCCGAAGAAATACAGGATGAGGTCATTATCTGCAATCATTGTGGGAAAAGCCAGGTTCCTGTCCCACCGCCGCTTCCGTCAAATTATGAGACACCCCCGCCGTTAACCCCCCAAGAAAGCCCCCCGCCTTTTACATCAGTCATAAATCCATTACCTATACTTGCTCCACAGACTTCAATTAAGAATGAAACAAGCCAGGTGCAGAAACCTGTTAAACCACAAATTCCGGATGACTCTTTGGTTGCCACCAAACAAAATGTAATTATTATTAATGAAACACCGGCGGGAACGGTTTGTAATATTACGCCTTACGTACCATATGGAATCAATTTACAAAAAAATGAGTTCTGTTACTTTCAATTCCTAGTTGATCAATTTGAGGATAAGACTGTTACTAGCAGGGTTAATTACAGGGGACCTCAATTTAGGGTAAAAATTCTCCCCGGATTATCATATCGAATTGGATCCGCAAAATTAAAAACTGAGAAACACACTGAAAGAACGAACACGGATCAGGGAACACTCTACATCACCAGCAAACGAGCTTTTTTTGATGGGTCCAGGATCAACAAAATTTTTCGGTACCAAAGTGTTGTGAGGTGGGGTGGAGTGAGCAACGGCTTTCAATTCGAAACTGAATCCGGAAAAATTTATTATTACATCGTGAGCAAATCGCAACAGAAAGATATCGAAAAGGCTTGTCAAATCATGACCTGGTATAGTTCCTAGAACCACATATCTTCATTACCAGAAATAAGCCCTATTAGCTGATCGAAAAGACTTTAGGAAAAAACAAAAAAAATTCGTAAAAGTTTCGCTGGAAGTATAGGAGAATTGAACAATGAAAAAGTGTCCATATTGCGCGGAAGAAATTCAGGATGAAGCAATCTTTTGCAAATTCTGTAAAAAAGATTTGATACAACCGCCGGTCATGCAACAGCCACCGGTCATGCATCAGCCACCTCCGCAAATTAATACTCCCGGTACTCCGAAGAAGAAAAAACCCTTTAAAGTAATATTAATTATCGTTTTAGTTTTATTCGTGCTTTGTGTCATCATTGGCATATTAGCATCAATAAACGGAAACCAAGACAAAGCGAAAAGCATTGCGACTTCAGTTCCCAGTAATAAAACACAGGCAGAGACATCAGTCCCAACTGCTGAAGCTACCCCCACTTTCGAACCAACGGCAACTGCCTTACCCTTGTACTACGATCCAAACAAACAATATCCACCCATAGTTCCTGACTTGTATGCCACAATATTAAATAACAAACAGAATATGACAGAAATTCAATTCAAAGAATTTCTTACCTCCATCGTGGGTCAGCGGCTTCATATGAAAGCAAAAGTATATCAAGTTGATGAAGATAAAATTCACATGACGCCGATTGAAGGTGGGTTATTTGATTCAGCGTATCTATATGGAATTCCTAAAGATATATTATTAACCATCAATAAAGACTCTATTATCGAATTTGATGCCACTATCACGGAATATACCGAAATCTTAATCAACATGCTAGATCTCGGCGACCCAGTCATATATTCGATAAAATAAAATCTCAACCCTGAGAAAAAACAAGGTAAATAATGACAAGCTTCCATTATCGATACTTCGTACAAAAACCGCCCTCTCGGCGGTTTTTTATTTCTTGTATACTTACTCTGAACAAGGGGGTTTTACCCCTCGTAAAGGTCGATCTTCATGATTGGTTCCAAGATCGGAATACGCCACCTGTCACGAAATGTCGTAAATAACCCTTACAAAGGAGTTTTACTATGCTAAACGGATTATTTGGAAATGCAAGAGAGGTGAATGTCAAAGAGCTTCAAGCAGACTTGGATGTATTATTGTTGCCAGGAGAAAACGTTGTTAGGGGTTTTAAAATTATTCGCGACTTATTTATCTTTACCGACAAGCGCTTAATTTTGATCGATAAACAAGGATTGACTGGGAAAAAAGCTGATTACCATTCAATTCCGTATAAATCCATCAGTCACTTTTCTGTTGAGACTGCAGGCAGCTTTGACATGGATGCGGAGATGAAAATATACATATCCGGAAACATGACCCCAATTGAACGTGAATTTAAAAGAGGCACAGATATCCAGGGTGTTCAAAAAACTCTGGCATCGTGTCAAGGCTAAATAGAAATGTCCCTAATGCGGCAACTTAGAAATGTCCTATTCGGTTGATAAAGTATTCAAAATAGGTTTGCCATTGATCTTTTTTCCATAGGTTCTCCAAGGGTGGTTATA